>OOCY01000111.1_pt1 | contig 87544 bp, 81 predicted proteins | sample 1671291 | NCBI WGS metagenome assembly OOCY01 (sample SAMN06348141, study PRJEB24527) | human gut metagenome | biome: human gut; feature: ankylosing spondylitis patient; material: feces | host: Homo sapiens | place: China | collected 2015-10 | reverse complement strand
GTTTTACCCACAAAATAAATTATATCCCACGATCATAAGTGCTGCCGCCGTAATCACAAGAAAAAAGGTTGTCGGCAATATCAAGGCCCAGGTCATACCAAAACCCACGCAGAACAGCATGAGACCGCATAATCGCTTCATACTCATACTCCCTAAAAGGAATTTCTATGACAGATTATGCGGTCTCAAATCTAATGATTCCCAGATATAACGCTTCCCCGAATCGCTCCGGGGAATTTTGTTTTCCGTATTTATTTTTCTTTCTCCATCTTGGAAGCCATTTCTTCCGCTTTTGCCGTTGCCTCCGGAGTTACATCATTTCCACCAGTAAAGCGGTTTACGATGTCCGGGACCATGTCGAGGACTTTGGTGACCGCATCCTGATGTTTAATATTTACGAGCTTTGTCATGCCGTTCTGAATCACAAGAATGGCGCTGGGGCTCATCTTCGCGCTCATACCGCCGCCGCCATTTGTCTTTGCGGACTGTGCAAAGGAACCGGCTGCCATACCGCAGGTCACGTCCACAAGCGGAATGATCGTCGTGTTCTCATCCACCTTCACAGGCTCGCCCACAACGGTCTTCGATGTAATGAAATGATCCATCCCCTTAAACAGTGCATCTACGGTAGATGGAAACTGATTTTCTGCCATACCGATTCCTCCTAAATTTACATTTTATCTCAGTCAGAGTTACTTTCACGACCATAAACTAAAATTTTCGCACAATACAATAGCCGTCACGGATTTTGCCGGTTCATAATAGGAAGTATCCGCAAAAGCAGGAAACTATCTGCTCTGCTTTTTGGCGTTTCTTTTCCTCAAAAATCTCAGAAGCCGCCTGAAATCCTTACTGATAAACAGTCGCGCCGCCGTCCACAGCGGATACCACAGTGCGATCCGACCTTTTAAATGGATCTCACCGTCAAGCGCAGTTCCTGTAAAATCCGGTTCAAGAGTCAGAGTCTTCGCATAAAAGCCATAGAACGGGCTGACGGCCGTGAGAACCTGTCCCGTGTCATAAGGATCATCAAATCCGAAATGGATCCGCCCTGAAAGTTTTCTCGGAAGCACATACCGGACAAGCTTCCCGATCCGTTTCCGGATCAGGCGGAACGCTTTCTGGTTCTGTTCATCATGCCAGAACATCGAAATACTGTTCCATGTCTTTTCCAGGGAGATCTTCTTTTTCAAGATCCCGTCGGCCAGTTTCCCGGTCTTTCCCTGAAGCTCGCGGATACAGGTGAAAAGCGCGCGCAGTTTCTTTATGAGCTGGGCGAACTTTTCTCTTATTTTTGCGGCGAATCCTGTTCGCTTCTCTTTTGATGTCTTTCCTTTATTCGACTGAGTTATCTGCACATCAGCAGCAGGTGTTTTCTGAGAAGAAGTACCAGTTAGTAATTCATCTTCCTCTTCCGTCGCGCTCCGTTGCCCTTCCGAAGAAGGAATCTGCTGATCTTCAGAGCAAGTTTTTGCATCTTCTTCTGGAAGCACATCTGATCCTGATGAAATCTCTGTCGCATGCACAACGAGTTCATCGTCTTCCTTTAAACTTTCTGGAACAACCGTCAGTTTGCTTCCGGCGTGTTTCTCCAGCTCAAGATCAAGAATATCTGCTTTTTGTTCTGTGGTTGATTCCGAAAAAGAAGGTTTCGAAGCAGAGCTTTCCGGTGTTCCGGTTTCGGGTCTCCTATCTGGAATCTCCGGTATTTCGTTTATCTCTGAAATTATCTGTCCGGGTTCTTCATCTGCCGTTTTTGGATCATTCCGATCAGATTCAAACTCTTCGGCTTCATCCTCCGGCGGCCACAGCCTCATATCAAACAGTTTGAACCAGAGTACCTGCCCGGATACATCCGCATGTTCGTGATAGCTCACCCGGATCCGGACAGCCTGTAAAAGCCAGCTGACTGCCGCCTCCCCGTCCGGTTTCCCGTCAAACGAGATATCTGCCCGATAACGCATCGGGACGAACAAAATGAGCAGGATTGCCGCAAGGATCAGACCGAGGATCAACAGAACAAGGATCCCGATGATCTTCAAGATCATCAGTATAACATGGATCACTCGCAGCACCCCTTTCCGAAAAGAAAGGAGTTCACATCGTATCCGTTGGTCTTTTTGTAGGTCTCAGAAACGATCCGCCCTGCAAGCATCGACGCATCTTCGAAATCCTCGGCGATCCCCACGATCAGAAGATCCTGCTTTTGATAGTAAGGAAGTTTTAAGGTCAGTGCCGGGTAAATATCCAGAAGATTCCGGTCCCCTGCCGCCGGTGTCAGGACATAAAAGCCAAAGGCCTGTCCGTTCCGGACTGCCTGGATCGTCTCATATCTGTGCTTTTTCGCCTTTTCCCCGACATACAGCCTTTCATACCAGCGCATGATCCACCTGCCCATTTCTTATATATTTTGCGGCTGCTCCAACTGAGCTGCGTGTTTTTGTACAGACTGTGTCAAAATGCACGCTGTCGATCATTTGGACTTTACGATCATTCTTCGCAGGAGATCAAGTGCCGCCAGAGCCGCATGTTCCCGGATCTCCTGTCTCGTACCGTGGAAGTGGCATTCCTCCACCATCACATCATCCTTCATACAGCAGGAAACATAGACAAGTCCGACCGGTTTCTCGTCGGTTCCGCCGTCCGGTCCTGCAAGTCCTGTTACGGCCACACAGGCATCTGCATCGGCTGCAAGGACTCCGCCGAGCGCCATCTCTCTTGCAGTCTGCTCACTGACCGCTCCATACCTCTTTAATGTTGCCTTGCTGACATCAAGGATCTTTCTCTTTGACTTATTCGAATACGTGATATAGCCCTGCTCAAATACATCGGACGCGCCCGCAACATTGATGATCTTTGCAGCCACCATGCCGCCGGTGCAGGACTCTGCGGTTGTCACCGTGAGTCCGTATTTTGTGAGGAGACGCACGACAGTCTCTTCCATCGTCTCATTCTCTTTTGTGGAATAATACATATCTCCCAGCGCCTTTTTGATCTCTTTGGCAACTGGTTTTAAGGCTGTCTTTGCGGATTCCTCATCCTCCGCCTCCGTCTCAGCGAGAACGTGGACATCTTTTCCGCGGCGTCTCGTGTAAATCACGACCGCACCGCCCTGTCTTAAAAGGTCCTGAAGTTTCTCTTTTACCTCTGTCTCGCTTTTTCCGTAAATTTTAAAGATCTGGGCATAACCCCGTTCTGTTCGAATCATCACATTTTTCCTTCCGTAAGGACGCCGGCATTCTTCACGACGTAGTCAACAAGTGAAATTACAGTCAATGCAAGCGCGATCCAGATCACGATCGTCGTCACCATGGAAAGTGCCGGAATGTTGAAGATCAGGAGTACCACTCCGATCATCTGGAACGTTGTCTTAAATTTTCCCCAGTAGCTCGCTGCGATCACGACACCATTATCGGAAGCCACAAGGCGGAAACCGCTGATGATGAATTCACGGCTGATAATGATGATGACCATCCAGGCCGGGAGTTCACGGAGCTCGATCATACAGATCAGTGCGGAGCATACAAGCAGTTTATCCGCCAACGGATCCATAAATTTTCCAAAATTTGTTACCAGGTTATACTTTCTCGCGATCTTTCCGTCCAGCATATCGGTCAGACTCGCAATGATAAAGAGCGCAGCTGCCACGTAACGCATATTCTGGTTTGCACCGCCGTCATAAAGAAGTGCAGCTACAAAAAACGGGATCATGATCACACGTAAAACGGTCAGTTTATTCGGTAAATTCATCCTCTGCCTCCCCAATCAGATCATACTCGGATGCGCCGGTCACGCGCACCTCAGAAAATCTCCGGACATCAGGGAAAGTCCGGTGTTTACAAAGATCAGTCCGTCCACATTCGGGCTGTCCATATAAGTGCGGCCCACATAGGCGTTCTCGTCGGCAACCTTGCCCTCGATCATGACTTCCAGGGTGCGTCCCTTCATTGCCTCGGATTTCTCGAAAGCGATCTCCTGCTGGAGTTCCATGATCTCGTCGCGGCGGTCCTGTTTTACCTCATCCGGAACCTGGTTTTCAAAGCTGAAGGCCGGGGTGTCTTCCTCCGGAGAATACGCGAACACGCCAAGACGGTCAAACTCCATGTCATCGACAAACTGCATCAGGATCTCGTGGTCTTCCTCGGTTTCTCCCGGGAAACCGGAGATCAGCGTCGTGCGGAGTGCGATATCCGGGATCTCTCTTCTGAGCTTCGCGATCAGCTCGCGGATCTCTTTATTGTTTGTTCTTCTGCCCATCCGCTTTAAGACCGCATCACTCGCGTGCTGAATCGGGATGTCCAGATAGTTACAGACTTTTTCCTCGGTCTTGATCGTCTCGATGAGCTCATCGGTGATCTCCTCCGGATAACAGTACTGGAGACGGATCCACTGGATTCCGGATACGGCTGCCAGACGTCTTAAAAGCTCCGGAAGTTTCTTCTCGCCGTAGAGATCTTTTCCGTAAAGGGTTGTCTCCTGAGCGACCAAGATCAGCTCCTTCACGCCTTTTTCTGCAAGCTCCTCCGCTTCCTTCACAAGCTGCTCCATCGGAACGCTGCGGTATTTTCCGCGAAGATACGGAATGATGCAGTACGTGCAGCGCTTGTCACAGCCCTCCGCGATCTTTAAGAACGCATAATGTCCGCCTGTCGTCACAAGACGGTCTGTCGTCTTGCTCACCGGCGCATCGATGCTCTCGAAGACCTCCGGTGTTTCTCCGTGCATGACTTCTTTGATCGCCTCCCCGACTGCCTCATAGGAAGTCGTTCCAAGGATCGCATCTACCTCCGGGATCTCATCAATGATCTCCTGCTTGTAGCGCTGTGCGAGACATCCGGTTACGATCAGCGCCTTTAAGCGGCCTGTTTTCTTTAACTCCGCCATCTGAAGGATCGTGTTGATGCTCTCTTCTTTTGCATCGCCGATAAAGCAGCAGGTATTGACAACGACGATATCTGCCTCATTTTCATCATCCACGAAGGAATAGCCCTCTTTCCCGAGGATTCCCAGCATTTTTTCCGTATCGACAAGGTTCTTATCACAGCCCAGTGATATGAAAAGTAAATTCATTCTGTTTGTTTTTCCTTTCTCTGTATAGCTTCGCGGTCCGCAGCCGTATCCGGCATTTTTGAAGCCGCCAGCGAAAAAAAGAGGAAACTAAAGCCAGATTCAGCCGTTTTCCTCCCCTTTCCAACATATTTCTCCGGTTCGTCCGTCCGTGGCTTGGCATCACACGGCCGGGCGGATCGCTTTTATTCTTCCGCGTACTCTTCTTCTTTTTTGATCTCTTCCGGAGTTCTCTCCTTCACCTCGAAATCAGTCTCGATCTCCGGCTCCTCGTCCTCTGTGAGGATCTTTACTTTCTGCTCATAAAGCTCCTGAACAGCGGTGGACAGCGGTTTCTTTCCGGCAGCGCCTGCTACGAGCGGTTTGTCACCAGCGATCAGCTGTCTCGCACGCTTGGATGCTGCGATGACGATGGAATAACGGCTCTGAACGACCGGCTGCTCGCCCGGCTCAACGTCGCTGTTTACGGCTTCGATTAAGTCTGTATAAGACGGATGTAACATAAAATATACCCCTTTCAGATCATGAGTTTCCTGGTTGCAGCTTTCCTCTCCATCTGTAAAGATGCGAGAAGTTTTGCTGTTTTTTGTTATAAATTTTAAATATCTGAAGTATCCGGTTTTGCATGTAGCATTTTTACGGATACATTCTTTATTTTGTCATATCGTGCAGCTCCTGCTTCATTCTCGCCACAAGATCCGTATTCGCGGACTCTTTAAAGTGGCTGGAGCGAATCAGGCTGTGGAGATCTTCCACACAGGTATCGATATCGTCATTGACTACGATATAGTCATAGGAATCCATTCCGTCGGACTCCTCCGCGGCACGGCGGAGACGTTTTTCGATCACTTCCGCGCTCTCAGTTCCGCGGCCGGTAAGACGTTTTTTCAGGTCCTCCGCAGTCGGCGGTACGATAAATACGAGAAGCGCGTCTGGGAATTTCTTCTTGATATTGAGTGCTCCCTGGATCTCGATCTCAAGGATCACGTCTTTTCCCGCAGCCATCTTTTCTTCCACATATTTTTTCGGTGTTCCATAATAATGATCTACATAACGTGCATGTTCGATCAGCTCGTCATTTTTGATCATATCCTCGAACTGGGATTCAGTCAGGAAAAAGTACTCTCTTCCATTTTCCTCCCCCGGTCTCGGATTTCTCGTGGTCGCCGATACAGAAAGCGCGTAATTATCATATTTATTCAAGAGCGCCTTCATCACGGTTCCTTTTCCTGCTCCGGAAAATCCGGAAACTACAACGAGGACTCCTTTTGTCTGCATTACAAATGCCTCCTGATTACTCAATCATGTATTCTGCTGGTTTCGCGGACTGCGGATTGCTCCGCATTCCGTGTTTACACAAGCTTTATTCGATGTTCTGGATCTGCTCTCTTACCTTCTCGACCTCTGTCTTTAAGAGGATCGCGCGGTCGGAGATCTCGAGATCCGTTGATTTTGAGAGGATCGTGTTTGCCTCGCGGTTCATCTCCTGGGCGATAAAGTCGAGCTTTCTTCCGACACTGCCGCCGGCTAAAAGTTCCTTCTTCATTCCCTCGATGTGGCTTCTTAATCGGACGGTCTCCTCATCCACACAGATCTTATCTGCAAAGATCGTAACTTCCGTTGCGATCCGGGACTCGTCCACGGATGCGGTCGCGAGAAGTTCTTTTACCTTGTCTTCCAGCTTCTGGCGGTACTCCGCGATCACCTTCGGGGAGCGCTCCTCGATAAAGTCGACAAGTGTCAGCATATATTCGAGCTTTCCTACGAGATCGTTCTTTAAATTCTCGCCCTCGCGGATCCTGGACTCCACGAATCCCTCACAGGCTCTTGAGAGCGCATCTTTCAGGAGCTCCCACATATGGTCTTCATCTTCCGGAACTTCCTCCATCGTGAGGACTTCCGGGCATCTTGCCAGCATGGACACTTTCACATCATTGTCGATATCAAAGTCATCAGCCATCTTTTTAAAGCTGTCCATATATTCCTGTGCAAGAGACTTGTTATATTTGAGGAATACCTTTGCGTCGGTATAATCCTCGTATGTCACAAATATATCTACTTTTCCTCTCTGGATATAATCCTTTAAGAGGGTACGCATGGATGCTTCGAAGTAATTGAATTTCTTCGGCATCTTAATTCCCAGATCAAGATACCGGTGGTTTACCGCCTTTATCTCTACTGAAATCTTACACTCGTCCGTCACTAACTCGTGGCGGCCGAATCCGGTCATGCTCTTAATCATTCAGACATGCCTCGCTTTCCCATAGATAACCATTATTATACGGCAAATAAAAATTACAGTCAACCAGATTTCTGTGCAAATATTCTGTTTCTGATCGCATATGAAAAATAAGGCAGAAAAATCCCCAGCGGCTTTTCGCATTCTGACCGCTGGGGATTTTTCATTCATATGGGAGGTATTCTGCGCTGTCCAGTGGGGTATATCAGACAGCCACTATATCAAAATCAGGGAAATTGTCAATTCTGTAAACGTGCTTACACCGGAATGATCCCGAAGTACAGGACGCTGAATACGAACAGTGCCGCTGTCGGGCCGGTGCTGGAAAAGCCGCTCTTGATGAGCTTTGCAAAGTTGTCCCAGGTGTAGTATCCGGAAAAGACGAGGATCACACCGAGGATCATCGGGAATTTCAGACATACTCAAATTCTCCTTTATCTAAGGGGGTATACGCTGCGAAAACATGTCTGGGGAAATTGTTTTCACAGCACCGGGACAGACAGATTACTGTTCATCCTCAAATTCATAGTCTTTGATCTTTCTGACCACATCGATGATGGTGCCGTCGCGGGCCTCGATCACGCCGACTACGCGGTCGTCAAACTGTACCGGATCCGGAGTTCCGACCATGGCGTACGCCTTGTCGCGAAGCTCTTTGATCGTACAGAACGGAAGGTCAACGTCTTTCATGCACTCGATGAGATCCTGCCTTCTCGGGTTGATCGCGATTCCGTAGTCTGTGATGACAACGTCGACGGACTCGCCCGGGGTCGTGACGGTCGTCACATTCGTGCAGATCGCCGGGATCCTGCCCTGTAAGAGCGGAGCGATCACGATCGTGCACTTTGCTCCTGCTGCCGTGTCCGGATGTCCGCCCTGGGCGCCCGTGATCATGCCGTCGGAGCCGACTACAACGTTACAGTTAAAGTTCACGTCAACTTCCAGAGATGCCAAGATGACGAAATCGAGTTTGTTGACATAAGCGCCCTTGTTGAACGGGTTTGCGTACTCGGACGCGGAAATCTCAAAATGGTTCGGGTTCGTCTTGATGGACTCGATCGCGCCCTGGTCGAAATCCTGGGTATCGACAAGCTTGTTTACAAGACCTTTCGCTAAAAGCTCGCACATCGGAGTCGTGATGCCGCCGAGACCGAGTCCCATGTGGATGCCGCGCTCTTCCATGATCTTTCCGAGGGAGATCGTGGAGGCGATGGACGCCCCGCCGACGCCTGTCTGGTAGGAGAAACCTTCCTTAAAGTATGGGGTGTTGACCACAAACTTTGTGCAGTAGTCTGCCATCATGATCTTTCTCACATCGGTCGTCGGCTTTGCAGCGCCGGTCGCGATCTTTGCCGGATTTCCGATCTCATCGACGATGCACACATAATCCACGTTCACCATGGAGATGCTCGCCGGGAGGTTCGGGAACGGAACGAGACAGTCTGTCACGGCAACGACCTTGTCCGCATATTGGGCGTCCACCATCGCGTAGGATAAAACGCCGCAGTCGCTCTTTCCGCCGTTTGCTCTCATGTTTCCATACTCATCACAGGTCGGTGCACCGATGAAGGCGATGTCGATATGGACCTCACCGGACTCGATCGCACGGACACGTCCGCCGTGGGAACGCATGATCGCGAGGTTCTTTAACCGTCCTGTGGAGATCGCTTCCCCGATCTTTCCGCGGACGCCGGATGACTGGATCCCAGTGATTGTGCCGTCCTCAATGTACGGGACGATCGGATCATGTGCCTTTCCTAAAGAGCTTGCGCAGATCGTGATATCCTTGATTCCCATCCTGTGGACCTCTTCCATGACCATGTTCACCACATAGTCGCCTTCCCGGAAGTGGTGATGGAAGGAAAGGACCATTCCGTCTTTGATGCCGCATTTCACGAGCGCATCGTGAATGTTCTCAACGAGCTTGCTCCGGGTCGGGTCATTTAACGTCCGGACGGTCGGAGCCGCCTTTTTATATTCATAATCGTCATAGGCATAGACGCCCTTGAAGGCCTCTTTGCCTGTCGCTTTTAAGATCTCTTCGGGAATTTCTCTTCCAACTGCATTGATCATCTTATAAATCCCCCTTATAAACGCCTGCTGCTTTCGCCATGGCGAGTGTTCTCTTTGCACCGTCGTAGAAGGCGATGTCGATCATCTTTCCGTCAACCGTGAAGACACCGATTCCCTTTGCCTTCTTGTCATCGATCTCACGGACTACTTTCTCCGCGAAAACGATCTCCTTCTCGGACGGAGTAAAGACCTTGTGAACGATCGCGATCTGTCTCGGGTTGACGAGGGACTTTCCGTCAAATCCCATCATCTTGATCATCCGCGTCTCGTTCTCGAAACCTTCCATATCGTCAAGATTCGTGAACACGGTATCCCAGCACTGGACGCCTGCCGCTCTCGCAGCCATGATCATGTGCTGTCTCGCACCCATGAGCTCCACGCCGGTTCCGGTGATCGTCGTCTGGAGATCTTTCGTGTAGTCACCGCCGGATAAGGCGATCCCGATGAGACGGTCGGAGGACTGGCATACCTCCAGGGCATTTAAGACGCCTTTACAGGACTCTAAGGCTGCCATTAAAAGCGTACTTCCCTCCGGGCGTCCAAACTCCCGCTCCGCAGCGAGGACATGTTCCTCCACGATCTTTACATCCTGCGCCGTCTCTGTCTTAGCAATACGGATCGTGTCGGCTCCGCCCGCGACACAGACGCGGATATCTTCTTTCCAGTGCGGAGTGTCAAGACCATTGATCCGGACGACCCGCTCTACGCCGCGGTAATCGATCTCCTGAAGCGCATGATATAAGGAATATCTCGCTGCGTCCTTCTGGTTCTCCGCGACCGCGTCCTCGAGGTCTAACATGATGGAATCCGGTTTGTAGATGTACGGATCCTTGATGAGACCCGGTTTCTGGCAATTTAAAAACATCATGGATCTTCTTAAGCGTTTTTTATTCGGATGCATTATCGGATGACACCTCCCCACGGAAGATTTTCGGTGATGCCGTTGGAACGGTAGACCGCACACTCCACTCTCGCCTTTAATGTACAGTCGAGCGCTCCTTTGTCAAAGATCGTGACCTTTGCACTGTCCACGCCGAGACGCTCCAGGGTCTCCAGTGTGACTTTCCGGATCTGTCTGCCGTACTGGTGGATCACGCTGCTCTCGATCGTGAGCTCGATCTTTCCTTCGCCCGGCTCCACGGTTACCTGGGTGTCACTGGATTCCAGTGTGCCGGCCATGGCTGTCTTCTTGATTTCCATATATTCCCTCCGTTTCTCATTATGCAGGATACACAAATTTCGTTTGTTTTCCCGCCTGAGTTCTATAACTTTCTATGGCATTACTATATCACTTGTATTTTTTTTAATCCAATACATATCCCTCTATAGAGAATATAGGGAAATTCTTATGGGGCATCGGATCGGTCCGACGGCAGGAACGCTCCGGTTTCCCCGCGTTGTCTTTTCCGACCGGATGTGATAGAATAGGAAAGAAAAACAGGAGTTTTATCTAACTGAGATAAAAAGTCAGGGGAGGACGCCTCTATGAATGAAAAACACATGCAGTATGTTCTAACCGTCCTGAAGGAAGGCAGCTTTACAAACGCGGCAAAAAAGCTCTACGTTTCCCAGCCCTCTCTGAGCCAGATCATAAAGACCGCCGAGAGCAATCTCGGCGCCCCGATCTTTGACCGCTCCACCGATCCGATCACCCTGACGCCGGCCGGACAGCTCTACGTGGAGGCGGCGAGGCAGGTGACAACGATCTCCACAAACTTGAGAAAACAGGTCGAGGAGCTGAGCAAGGAAGAATTCGGGACCATCTGCCTCGGGATCTCGGTCCAGCGCGGCATGGAGCTGTTACCGGAATTATACCCGCGTTTTAAGAAACGTTTCCCCCATGTAGGGCTGGAACTCCATGAGCAGGGATCTGCGACCATGGAAAAAAGCGTCCTGGAGGGGGAAGTCGGGATCGCACTTCTCACGACATCCCCGCGCCACGAGGAACTGGTCTACGACCTGATCCAGGAGGAACAGCTTGTCCTCATCGTGAACCGCGAATGCGAACTTGCGAAACGGATCGCGCCCGGGACACCGATCGATATCCTGGAGGCGCGCGATGAGACCTTCGTCTCCAGCCAGTCCGGTCACTCCGTCCGGACGATCCAGGACTCCCTCTTTATCACGAGGGACATGAAGCCGAAGATCGACCTTGTCACGATCAGCATCGAGGTCGGAAAACATGTCGTTGCGGCGAGTCCTGTCGTGATGGCCTGTCCGGATTCCTATGTCGAGACTGATAACTCGCCGGATTCCGCCTACTTCTCCTATCCGATCCTCGGTGTGGAGAATCCAAGACATTTTTACGCCTGCTACCGGAAGGACATGTATCTCACAAAATATATGAAAGGATTTCTTGAGATCCTGCATGAGATCTGAGGTTTTTATGGAAAAATTTTTATGGAATGATCCAGAAATAGAACAGTTATTATTAAATGACGCAGAAAAAGAAACATTAGAAAAATTCATCGGTGCCGATGCCGAGCTTCCGGATATGTTAAACGCCAGGGAACGGCGCGTCTGGACGCAGGAACAGCTTCTCTCTGAATTTCCCGGCGTTCTCGTCTCCTTCACCTTAAATATCCCGGGGCCGGTCAAGGTCCTGCCGCTTGTTCCGGAGGCATTTGCCTTTGCACTTTCGGAGATCGTTTCCGCGTTGGATACCGCAAAGATCCCGGTCTTAAAGCGCAGCCTAATCCTCGATAAGACCGGTCCGGAGGCATTTCTCTGCGTGGATGCGGATGCGCTCGCCGCAAAACGCCTTCTCGTGCCGTTAGAGGACGCGTCCGATCTCGGAAGACTCTATGACATCGATATCATCGGGCGGGATGGAAAAAAGATCTCAAGAAGTGACATCGGGCAGCCGGGCCGGACCTGTCTCCTCTGCGGCCGCCCTGCGCGGGAATGTTCCAGAAGCCGGGCCCACTCGGTCGCGGAGCTGACGGAACGGATCAACGCGATCTTTCATGAACACTTTTCATGAAGCAGATCCGATCCGCCCATTCCCACACTCGGGAGATACTCTTAGAAAATCTCCCGAGTGTACACATATCAGACAATCTTAGAATTTATGATCGATAAAACGAAAGGAACTCATACACCATGGCATTTGACGGAATCGTGATCGCGAACCTTGTCCGCGACCTGAACGAAAAGATCGTCTCCGGCAGGATTTCAAAGATCGCCCAGCCGGAAAAGGACGAATTACTCTTTACCATTAAAGGAAACCGGGAGAACGTGCGTCTGCTCGTATCGGCGAACGCCAGTCTCCCGCTCCTCTATTTTACATCAAACAACAAACCGAGCCCGATGACGGCTCCGAACTTCTGCATGCTTTTAAGAAAGCATATCGCAAACGGCAGGATCATCTCCGTGACCCAGCCGGGACTGGAGCGGATCGTCCGGATCGAGGTCGAGCATCTCGATGAGATGGGCGACCTCAGAAGAAAGTTCATCGTGATCGAGCTCATGGGAAAACACAGCAATATCATTTTCTGCGATGAGAATAACGTGATCCTTGACAGCATCAAGCATATCTCGGCTCAGGTAAGCTCCGTTCGGGAAGTCCTCCCGGGGAGAGATTATTTTATCCCCCACTCCGGGGAGAAGAAGGATCCGCTTACGATCACGGAAACGGAATTTAAAGAGCTCCTGCACAACACACCGCAGAATCTTTCCAAAGCGCTCTACATGGATCTTACAGGCTTAAGTCCCGTGGTTGCCGCTGAGATCTGCCATCTTGCATCCTTAGACGGGGATATCTCCGCAAAAGAATTTTCCGATGCGGAACTCACCCACCTCTTCCACGCGTTCAACTGGATCATGGACGATATCCGCGAGGGCAATTTCACCCCGAATATTATCTATGAGGGAGAAAAACCGATCGAATTTGCCGCTGTCCCGCTGACGATGATGGAAGGTGGAAATTACAGGACTGTGAAGTTTGATTCCATCAGTGAGCTCCTCGAGCGGTACTACGCGGAAAAGAACACAGTATCACGGATCCACCAGAAGTCCACGGATCTTAGAAAGATCATCTCCAATGCACTGGAACGCAGTGTCAGAAAGCTGGATCTTCAGACAAAGCAGCTCAAAGATACTGAAAAACGGGAAAAATACCGGATCTACGGAGAACTTTTGAATACCTACGGATATGGTCTCTCAGGCGGGGAGAAAAGTTTTAAATGTTTAAATTATTACGACAATACAGAAATTACGATCCCGCTGGATCCGACAATGACGGCGCAGGAAAACGCGAAGCGGTATTTCGATAAGTATAATAAACAGAAACGTACCTACGAGGCCGTCACGGAACAGCTTGCGCAGACAAAGGCGGAGATCGACCATCTGGAATCCATCAGTACTTCCATGGATATCGCAAGGCTGGAGGAGGATCTGGTACAGATCAAGGAAGAACTTACAGAGTACGGCTATATCAAACGCCATTACACCGGCGGGAAAAAGGTAAAGATCACAAGCCGCCCGTTCCACTACCTTTCCAGCGACGGATTCCACATCTATGTCGGAAAAAACAACTACCAGAACGAAGAACTCGACTTCAAGTTTGCCAACGGCGGTGACTGGTGGTTCCACGCAAAAGGGATCCCGGGCTCCCATGTCATCGTAAAGACTGAGGGAAAAGAGCTCCCGGACCGCGTGTTTGAGGAAGCCGGTGCGCTGGCTGCCTACTACTCCAAAGGCCGCGGGAATGAGAAGGTCGAAGTCGACTATATCCAGCGGAAGAACTTAAAAAAAGTTCCCGGAGCCGCACCAGGTTTCGTTGTCTATCACACCAACTACTCTCTGATGGCAGTTCCGGGAATCCCGGTGCAGGAAGTAAAGTAGCGAACCGCTATCGTCCTCCCGCCTCATATAACAGTGCGTTGCAGATCGCCGCGGCGATATTGCTCCCGCCTTTTCGTCCTCTGGCGACGATCGCCGGGACATCCGTCCGAAGGATCAGTTCCTTTGCCTCGACTACGTTCACGAATCCGACCGGTACTCCGATGATGAGCGCCGGCCGGATCTTTTTTTCTTCGATCAGCTCATAGAGGCGCATTAACGCCGTCGGCGCGTTTCCGACTGCATAGATACACTCCGGATAAAGTCGCGCCGCCTTTTCGGCGCTGACCGCGGATCTCGTCATCCCGCTCGCCTTTGCAGCTTCCTTCACATCCTCATCCGCGATAAAGCAGTGCACATCGATCCCGAATTTTCTGGCCGCCGTCTTGTTGATCCCGGATGCCGCCATCGTCGTATCGGTGATGATCGGAAGCCCCCGGTGGATCGCCTCTTTTGCCAGTCCGATCGCGCCTTCTGTGATCGTGAGGGTGTCGCGGTAGGAGAAATCGGCGGTGGTATGGATCACACGGCAGAGAACCGGAAGTGCATCAGCCGGATACCGGGAAACAAATTCCTCGCCCAGCTCTCCTTTTATGATCTCAAAACTCTTTTTTTCGATTTCCATCGGGCGGGTTGTCAGGAAATCGATCCCCGTCCGCTTTTTTAATTCTTCGGTCCAGTCAAGTCCACTCATTATCTCACATCCTTTCGTTCCAGGATCCGGTAGATCATATCCATATCCAGATTTTCCCGGATAATCTTAGCCATCTTGTCATACTGCTCTTCTTTATACTTTGCCATCGAGAATGTTTCCCCGTTTTCATATGTCTCCGGACGAACACCTTTTCTCTCTGCGAGGAAATCGCGGATCGCATGCTGCATCTCTTCTGTGTCGAATACTCCGTGGACATAGGTTCCGAATACGTTTCCGCTGATACAGCCGTCTTCTTTCCCACCGTCCGGAGCTCCATTCGGATTCGAATCCGTTTTATATCCTGAACGCGCATCGGAATCCATCGCCATCGCTGCGATATTTTCCCCATTTTCGTACTGGATCCACGAAAACGGCTGTCCGCCGTCCCGGATCGTCTCTCCCATATGAATCTCATATCCGTTGATCTTTACCGGTACTCCAGCGTTTGAAAACCCGGCTGCCGTTCCATTTACTCTCGTCCTCGTCTTCTTCTTCGCAAAGATCGTGCGGATCGGCAGGAGCTCCATGCCGCGCATCGTTCCGCCTTCTTCCACACCATGCGGATCGGAAAGACTCGTTCCCAGCATCTGGAACCCGCCGCAGACGCCGATGACCGGGATCCCTTTTCCCGCCATCCGTGTGATTACAGCTTCCAGCCCGTTCTGGCGGAGCCACTTGAGATCTCCCATGGTGTTCTTTGTCCCAGGGAGGATGACGAGATCCGATCCGGTCAGTTCCTCCGGACGGCTCACATAAGAAAGCGCGATCCCCGGCAGTCGCTCCAGTGCATTAAAGTCCGTGAAATTCGAGATCCTCGGAAGCCGGATCACGGAGATCTTCGCAAAAGCCGCATGGCCGGAGCGGTCAAGAAGAGGTCCGGTTCCATGTTTTTCTGTCAGGCGCTCCGAGAGGCTGTCCTCATCGTCCACGTCCACATCCATGTACGGGATCACACCCGCAAACGGGATCCGGATCCGCTCATAGAGCATGGAAAGACCCGGTTTTAAGATCTCTTTATCCCCGCGGAACTTATTGATCACGAAGGCGCGGATCCGCTTTTGCTCCGCTTCTGTGAGCAGGGCCGCTGTCCCGTAGAGCTGGGCGAAAACGCCGCCCCGGTCGATGTCCCCGGCGAGAAGTACCGGCGCATCCAGCATCTCGGCGAGTCCCATGTTCACGATATCGTTTTCCCTCAAGTTGATCTCGGCCGGACTTCCCGCGCCTTCCACAACGATCACATCGAAGCGGGATGCCAGGGAATTGTAGGCATCCATGATGTCCGGGATCAGACTCTTTTTCATCTTAAAATACTCCGCCGCCGGATAATTGCCGCGGACCTCGCCGTTCACGATGAGCTGGGATCCCATGTTCGAGGTTGGCTTTAAAAGGATCGGGTTCATCGCCGCCTCCGGCTCGATCCCGGCTGCCTCCGCCTGCATGACCTGGGCCCGTCCCATCTCAAGCCCGTCCCGCGTAATATAAGAATTCAGGGCCATATTCTGGGACTTAAACGGTGCCGTCCTGAGCCCGTCCTGCTTAAAGATCCGGCAGAGCCCCGCCGCAAGAAAACTCTTCCCCGCATTCGACATGGTCCCCTGGATCATGATCACTTTTGCCATTTTGATTCCTCCACTGTGTGCCTTGTTTTTACAACAATTCCAGAATGATCTCCCACACCGCACAGATCCCCATCAGGATCCACGACGTCCGGTAGAGAAGTCTGTTTGCCCGGCGGATATCCTCCGGTTCCACCGGACGCAGATCATCTCCGATATATTTTTTCTTTACGAGTTTTCCAAAGTACCACGCGTCCCCGGCAAGGCGCACCCGTAGCGCTCCGGCACAGACCGACTCTGTCTGCGCGGAATTCGGGCTCGCATGGTTGAAACGGTCCCTCAGGAAGAGCTTTTTCGCATTTTTTCCGTCAAATTCGTGCCCTTTGGACGGCAGATACGCCGCAAAGATCATGATCCAGGCGCAGAGTCTCGATGGAATAAAATTCAAGACATCGTCCAGTTTCGCAGCCGCCCGTCCAAGGTACAGATATTTGTCATTCTTATACCCGACCATTGAATCCATCGTATTGACTGCCTTGTATACCCAGCCGAGGACCGGTCCGCCGATCGCCATGTAAAAGAGCGGTGCCGCAACACCGTCTGACGTATTTTCCGCGACTGTCTCCACCGCCGCCTTCGTGACACCCGTCATATCAAGCACTTTAGTATCCCGCCCAACGATCATCGACACCGCATACCGCGCCGCTTCAAGGTCGTCCTTTTTCAATTCCCGGTACACCTTCATGCTCTCATCCTTCAGGGATTTTACCGCAAAAAGCTGATAACACAGGATCACAGATGCCAGAAACCGGAGCCATGGGGAGATCCTGCCGCAGGTGTATAAGATCCCGCCGGATACGACCGCCGTTGTCCCGGTCACGAGAACAACAAGTACCACACCGCCAGCTAAGAGTGCCCTCTCTCCCTCTCCAAAAAGCTTCCGGATCCCTTTCTCCAGAAATGAAATATAAGCCCCGATGATCCGCACCGGATGATATAACCAGTGCGGATCCCCGAGGACCTGATCGAGCAGAAATCCGAGTGCGACCACTGCAAGTAATTCGAGTCTGTCTGTCATAAAAATCTTCCTTTAATGTTTGTTCCGTTCGTTGTCTATCATACCGCAAAACCGGCATTCCTCATATAGTGAATTGGTCTGATTTTTCTGCGTCATTTTAAATACTTTCCATTATTCTTATAAGCCATGATGATGATCACGATCGTCAGCACAAGAAACAGTCCAAGCCATAAAAATGCCGGGAAGACACGGCAAAGATACATTACCAAAAACGCAAGATCCAGCCCCCAGAGCATCTTTGTGACGCCCTCCGTATGGCACCATTTCGCCCGTTCCTCGTCCTCAACCAGAATTTTCGAGCTGATCGGCGTATAGATCCCACTGACAACAAGTGCACCGTAGATCAGAAATCCGATGCTGCATACCGATAATAAAAGAATCATGATTTTACCTCCCTATGATACTGGATTGTTCCGAAGAAACCGCACCTGACCGATCCGTCCATCCGGCGCTTCGATCTCTCCAAAGATCCCCTCGCCGTTTCCGACCTGCCAGTCATAGTAACTCTTCCGCTCTTTTGCAAGCGCCTCCATGACGGCCATGATCGTTCCCCCGTGAACGACGAAGACGAGTGTTTTGTCCGGATCCTCTGTCTCCAGAGATAATCTCGCGAGGTTCTCCCGGAACGCCTTCACAGTCCGCGCTTTAAACGTTTCCGTGCTCTCCCCGCCCGGGAATCCCTCAGCTCCCATCGTGTCGATAAAATGCTGATATTCCATGTCCCCGGAGAGTTCCAGATAGTTTTTATATTCAAACTTTCCAAAATCACACTCGGAAAGATCTTCGACCTGGACCCTCGGGACCTGCGGATAATCATGTTCCGGAAATAGTGTTTCCGCAGTCTCAAGGCAGCGTTTCATCGGGCTTGTGATGATCGCCGCAGGTTTTCCGGCAAGTTCCCGGATTTTTTTTGCCTCTTTGCCAAGCGTTTCGAGGGATTCCTGCGTCAGACTCTCATCCGTCCTGCCCACATATCGTTTCTCCAGGTTCCCCGGCGTTGCCCCATGCCGGATCAGTAAAAGTTTCACTTAAAACACCGCCTTTCCGATCACCGCCGCGAGCAGGATCCCAAGCTCACAGATCTGCAGGAAGAAACCGGCAAGATCTCCGGTCACACCACCGAATTCCTGTACTGCCATGTGGCGATACCAAAGGAAGATCAAAACCGTTGTAATTACAACAACACCGCCGCAGATACCGCCAAAGAGCAATTCCAGAAATGCCGCCAGGAAAAAGATCACGAGCATGCAGACTGCCACGGTCTTCTTTCTCGCATCCTTCATAAAATCTGCCAGCATCCCATGTTTTCGCGCCTCCGGAAATGTCGCGGTGGAAAGGCCGCTGAGCGCCCTGGAAAGAATAAACCCGATCGCTGTGAGGAGCACACTTCCCTCATCAAGTTCCGTGCACGCCGCTGCGTAGAGGATCAGATACAGTCCTCCGAAGATCACCGCAAACGCTCCTGTGTGCGTGTCCTTTAAGATTCCCAGCTTCTTCTCCCGGTCGCCATATGACGCTCTTGCATCGCAGGTGTCCATAAATCCGTCCATGTGGATCCCGCCCGTGATAAAAAGCGGCACTGCGAGGAGGATCCCCGCTGCCAAGATCTTTCCCGTCAGGATCCTGTCGAGCAGCAGATACATTCCAAAAAACACCGCTCCGATCACCGCCCCGATCGCGGGAAAAAAGCACATGGCGTATTTCATGTCCTCTTCCTTCCACTCAAACATCGGCATCGGGATCCTGGAATACATCGAAAACGCTATGATCGCCGCTCTCATGTCCGGACCTCCTTCTCATAATCCACGTACTGCTCGACGGAAATGTCGGAAAAAGTGCTCATCTCTTCGTAGACGCTCGCTCCCATCTTTAAAAGTGGGATCATCGCTACAGCCCCGCTTCCCTCGCCGAGATGCATCCCGAGATGAAGCGGCGCCGGAAGTCCAAGCATTTCAAGAACCGCTTTTCCGGCCGGTTCCCTGGAAATGTGCGAGGCAAAGAGATAATCTTTCGCCTCCCGGCGGATCAGGACCGCGAGAAGTGCCGATACAGTCGAGAGGAACCCGTCCATGAGGACCGGAAGTCCGGCCGCCGCCCCGCCTAAAAAGAGCCCGGTCATTCCCGCAAGGTCAAAACCGCCAAGCTCCGAAAGGACTGTCACGGCCGAGAGCGCCCCGTTCTCATAATCTTCCTTCGTTCCGCCTTGGTACTGCGGATATATTTCATAAAAGCGGCCGACCGCCATCGAAACCGCCCGTTTTTTCTTTTCCAGCCCGGCATCCGAAAGTCCGGCTCCCCGTCCGGTCGCTTCCTCCGGGGAAAGTCCCGTGAGCACTGCGCTCATCGCGGCAGCAGGCGTCGTATTTCCGATTCCCATCTCACCTGCAGCGAGAAGCTCATATCCCATATCCCGGAACGTAAACGCAAGTTCGATCCCGGAAACAAGCGCCTGCAGGCAATCACCTCTGCTCATCGCAGGTTCTCTCACGATATTTCCGGAACCTCTCGCGATCTTTCGGTCCATGATCCGGTGCGGATCCGGCTGTTTTACTCCGATCACTTCGCATTCCATCCCCATGTCCACCGGATAAAGGTCCGTTCCGGAAATCCGGCACATTTTTGAAGTTGAAGTCTCCCCCCGCGTGAAATTCTCCGCCACGATCCGGGTCACTTCCTTCCCGGTCTGGGTCACGCCTTCCGAAACGACGCCATGATCCGCGCACATGACTGCAAGTGCAGACTTATCAAGCGTGATCCCGGACGCACTCCGCCTGATCCCGGCGATTCTTATAATATCGTCCTCCAGGATTCCGAGACTGCCGATCGGCTTTGCGACGGAATCCCATCGCTTTTTTGCAAGTTCCATCGCATGGCGGTCGGCTGGGACGATCTGTTTCAGATAGCTTTGAAATTTTTCTTCGATTGTCTCTGTTGTCATCGTGTTGTCACTCATTATCTTTCCTTATGTCATTCTTTGTGGCGCTTCTCTCCAGCTTTGTGCCTGCTTTACAAAATGCTCCGCGATCTCCGGATTGCTGTAAAAATACAGATGTGGAAAACCGGCATAGAAGCTTTCGGTTGTGTATCCGCACTCCCAGCCGCGGGTCCCGACCGGTTTCTTCGCCTGAAAATCAGTTCCATTTTCCGGTGAATCCCAGTGGTGGAATTCATGGGCGCGTAACTGCGTTCCCTCCGGTCCTAGAAGTCCGCCCTTTTTCGCTGTCACGGTAATGTAGCCGAATCTTCCAAGTTTCCCTGTATCCTGGCTGTTTCCCGGAAGAACACCGGCCATTTCCCAGCGCTTTCCAGCCGGATCTTCGATCGACTCCTTCAAATAGAGGTACCCGCCGCACTCTGCGATACAGGGCATCCCATTCCTGATCGCCTCCCGGATCGAAGAAAGCATCGTTTTATTCTCTGAAAGTGCCTTCGCATGAAGCTCCGGATATCCGCCGCCAAGATACAGCGCAGACGCCTCCGGCGGGATCTCCTGATCTCGGATCGGAGAAAAATATTGGATCCTGGCTCCAAGTTTTTTTAAAAGATCCAGGTTGTCCTCATAGTAAAAGCAGAACGCCTCGTCTCTTGCAACTGCGATCACGGGGCTGCTGGAGTTTTTATTATCTGCTGCAGACGCTTCCAATTCTCTTTTTCCCTGAAAAATTGCTCTGCTTCCATCAAAAACCGCATAACACACAGTATGGACAGCGGCTGCTCCTGATATTGTTTTTCCTTCCTGTTTTTTTATGATTTCCGGAATCTTAATTAGAAGTTCCGGAGCTTTCTCTGCTGCTTCCAAAATCCCGTCCAGATCGATCCCCGCCCGGATCTTCTCCTTTACAAACTCCAGTTTTTCTCTGAGTCCCGGGATCTCCTCCGGCATGACAAGTCCCAGATGGCGTGATTCCAGAGTCAGATCTCTGAGTTCCGGAATATATCCGAACACGCGGATCCCCAGCTCCTGCTCTGCCTTTTTCTTAAGTCCCGGATATATCATCGGAGACAGCCGGTTAAAGATCACGCCTGCAACGTGGCTCCTCTCCTGATACTCCATGAAGCCTTTGATCGAGGCAAGTGCCGAAAGACTCCGTCCCTTCATGTCAACGATCAGGATCACCGGTGTATCCGTAAGATTCGCCACTTCCCATGCGCTGGCGCGCTCCGAGACACCGCCGAGACCATCGTAAAATCCCATCACACCCTCAAGGACCGCGATCCGGCTCTCCGGACGCCCCTTATTCTCCAGAACTTCCCGTCCCAGCAGATACCGCAGCGTATCCGCCCCCACAAAAAAGCTGTCCAGATTTCGCGATGGAATCTCCAGAACAGTCCGGTGAAACATCGGGTCGATATAATCGGGTCCGCACTTAAAGGCACGCACCGCCTCAATCCGCTCCTTTAGGAGTGAAAGAAGTACACAGGTGAAAAATGTCTTCCCACCGCCGCTCTTTTCGGCGGCGATCATGATGCGGGGGAGACGGATGGAAGTTGGAGTGCTCTCTTCTGATAATCCATTTTTTAACATATTCATCATTCCAGATCTTGCCTCTCTAGTCTAAAAAGAGCTATTCTCAATCAAGTTCATATAAGAAAACGATTCACCTGCAAGAATTTCCTCGATGGTCAACGAAAACACCTCTTTCACAGCTTATTCTTTGATAACGAACCCCAAATATCGATCACTTCTTTTTTATATACTTCTCAATCATACACTGATGTGATTTTTTTGTTTTATCATAGTTAATTGCGACAAGCAGGATATTACCGGTATATGGCTCAATCGACATTGGATAATTGCGTTCTTTTATTTGCTGCATGGCAGTTTGAGCATTTTGATTCCATTTTAATTTTACGACTAATGCCGGATAATCTTTCATATATTCCGGTTTGGGAATAAATACAAAGTCAGCAAATCCTCGTCCTGTTGGAAGTTCCCGTATTGGCTTAAAATAAAATTGCATGGCACTTAAATATGCAATTGTAAGAACACTGCTTAGCGAATTTTCATTATTATATTGTATCACAGATGAATATTTTTCCAGTCCAGAAAATGTCTGGGAATATTTCAGCTCGATGATAATTCCGGAATCCGGATCTTCCGGCTCGATCAGGATGTCTGCGAAACCGTCTCCGGATTCGGCATTTGACTGGATCAGCCAGTTTTGGGCACAACGCAGAAGTCCCAGAAGAATTCCATGATAGAAACTTTCTTTTTCTTCCCTGTGGGCTTTTGTATCAAAAATAATGATCGCGTTTCCATTGATCTTTGTCAGGTGATTTTCAATTTTTTCAGGATCTACATCCCGAAACCGCTATATGTCCGTATTTTCCTGTTATTCTCGATTTTACCATTCTTATATCAAAATAGCAAGTTGATGACATTTCAGGTCCGGATTATATTCTCATTTCGGAATTTATTTTCACTTTATGTAGATTTGATTCCGTGTTCGGAATCTATTTCTGCAAGTGTTTGGCTTTAACCTGCATCACCCCACCACAAACCCCGAGAAATCAATCATACTCCCCAGCGTATTCCCCAGCGGCGTCGGGTCCATCGCTTCTTTGACTTTGCGGAGAGTTTTCTCGAAGAGATCACGGTCGCGGAAGACGTGGAGGAGGTCGGCGGTGTTTCTGGCGTCGTCGAGGGCGTCGTGCTGTCTGCCGGAGAAATCGATTCCGGCCATGTCGAGGGCGAGTTCCAGGGAGATCCGTCTCTCGAATCCGATGTGCGCATCGAATTCATTCTGGAAATCGGTCCACTCGGTGTCGATCAGGCCGTGTTCTTCGTCGGAAAGCTCGTATTCTTTTAAGAGGATCTCTTTTACGACCTGGTTGTAGTCAGAGTCACTCCAGGCATAGATCGTGACCTCGTCTCCGGTTCCCAGGCACCAGTTTGTGAACATCCGGAATGCTTCCCTGAATACCGGTGCATTCGCTACCATCACGTCTGTGATCCCGGTCAGATTCCGGATCTCCGCCGCGATCTTATCGTTGTATTCCGGTTTTACATATGTACGGAAGTTCCCGATCTCCTGCAGGTTTTCATCCAGCATGACGGCTCCGATCTCTATGATCTCGCTTTTGCAGATTTTTCTCGCTTCTGAGCTGCGCGCAATCTTGTTCATCTCCAGGTCGATTACAATATGTTTCATAAACGTTTCCTCCTGTACTCTGTATTTTCATTCCATTTGTTTCTATATACCATCAGTAATTTCATAGCGCCAGACATGGTTTGCAATCTTCTCCGCTGTTTTTCTAATCATCCCCCAGCTCATCCAGCGCGTCATCGACGCCATCCGCGTAGTCGCTGTCTCCGGCATAATGGTCATCATCGTAATCCCCGTCCATATAGACGTCATCATATCCGTCATCGTAGGAATCCGCAGTGCTTTTTCTGTAACTGCTGGTTCCATAAGAACTTTTCGGCTTGCTGTAGGAAGAAGAGCTTCTGGATGCTGCAGAGCTGCTGCCGGAAGTACTGCTGCTTTTATAGCTGGATGATCCGGATGAGCTGCTTCCCGATGACTTTCCGTAGGACGAGGACGAACTGCTGCCCGAACTCCCCGACGAGTAAGAACTTGTATAAGATCTTCGGTACGGTTTGTGGAGATAACAGTAACTGCTCTCCGGTGCCCGCTTGTTGCTGCACCCGGTCACGATACATTTCGGTTCTGCTGCGTCGCTGACTGCTCCGATAAAACAGAGAAGTCCGATGATCGTACATAAGCCTGCTAAAAATCCTCCAAATGTCATATTTCTCATATAGATCCCCCTTTTCCTAATTCCGGATATCCCTGTGGATGATGCCGCAACCTGTTCCATGTGTTTTTTTCTTCGGTTTAAGTATTCTGCCTGCATCTTTCCTGTTTGATATTTTTATTATATCATTTTACCTGTCCTTTAAATATCCCACGTGTCCTGAATTTTCGTTCTCATCTCTCTGCTCCTGCCCCACTCCTTATTTTCACTCTCCATCTGAAGTATGATTTTATTATATCTGTCTGTCCTCGCATTTTTTGGACAGGTCCTCCTGGATAAAAATTTCATCGCTATTTCCTCTGCATCAAAAAAAGCAGGAGCCGCCAAGTGCTCCTGCTTCCCATCTTTTATATTCTGTTTTTATGACTGATTTCCCTGGTACTGGTCGCTTCCGAATCCGAGGATCATTGAGAAGATCGGCTGGAGGAAGAAAAGTCCTACGCCAAAGCCGAAACCGTGTCCAAATGCTTTGCAGCTTATACTCCGTATAAACATTGTAGAACGGGATCAGGGATTTCCAGCCCGGCTCTCCGGCCTTTGAAAAAATCCTCCAGTTCGCGATCATGTAGAAGATATAATAGATCAGCCGCAGAGTTGAATAGATTCCCAGGCTCCCTCCGATCACGGTTGCACCTGCTAACATTGTCATATCTGTTTCCATGTGTCATCCACTTTTCTTCTTTTGCTGACCGATTTCGCATATGTCCGCCTTATCTGAAAGCCGGGTCGGTTTCCGGTCTCCGGCATTTATGCGGATCAGTTATTTTTAGTGTATCATATGGATGGGTACAAAATGGACACTGTTCATTTTTCTCCGAGCAGTTCTCCCATCTCTTTTAATCCTGTGAAAACAGCATCCGGAACAACGTCAGACTTCGGAATGTCTTCCGGCTTTGTCTCTCCGGTCAGGACCAGGATCCCATGTGCGCCGTTTGCCACTCCGGTCTTTACATCTGTATAGATACGATCTCCGACGAAGGAGACTTCCTCACGCTTCGCTCCGGTCAGTTCCAGGACCATGTCCACTGTCTCTTTAAATGGTTTTCCGACATACTTCGGTTCTTTCCCTGTCGATAGGGAGATCGCCGCACATATGGCACCGCAGTCCGGAATAAAACCGTCTTTTGTCGGGCAGTTGATGTCCAAATGGGTTGCAAGAAAAACAGCACCGTTCCGGATATATGTGCAGGCGCGTTCCAGCTTTTCATACGTCAGTGTCATATCAAAGCCGATCACCACCACGTCCGGCATCTCTTTCGTCAGCCGGATCCCATTTTCGCGGAAATTATCTTCGAGATCCGGCGTCCCGACAAGATAGACTTCTTTTCCTGGATAATACTCTTTCAGATACTGGATCATCACATCACCGGATGTGATGATCTGTTCTCTGCCAATATTGCATCCCATTTTTGCCAGTTTATCAATATAGGTTCCCGGTGATTTGGATGAATTGTTTGTAAAAAACACAAATCGTTTTCCGGCTTTTTTCACTTCATCCAGAAAATCCAGTGCTCCGTCGATCACATCATTGTCCAGATAAAAAGTCCCATCCATATCCAGGACAAATAGTTCCGTCTCCTTCAAAATCTCATATTTCGTCATGTTCTTCTCCCTGTTTCTTCCCTTCAAAGCTCACGATCCACACCGGATTCAGTCCCATCATCAGGTGGCTGTTTCCGGCTTTTTTTGATCTGGCTGCTGTCAGGGTCACGAGCTCCGGTTCCGTTACCGGAAGTGTCTTCGCCGCCGCAAGGACAGCTGCAAGAGATTCCGGTGTGATGAGGTTTACGACAAATCTTGTCTTAGGATTCTTCTTGAGACAGAGCGCAATGACTTCCTCCATCTTTCCGCTGCTCCCGCCGATGAAGACGTGCGTCGGAGCAGGAAGGTCATTCAATGCCTCCGGGGCATTTCCCGCGATGATTTTTGCATTTGTGAGTGCAAATTTCCGGAAATTCTGCTCCAGAAGTTCCACTGCTTCCGGGTTCTTCTCGATCGCAAAGACTTTTACCGAGTCGGAAAGTCCCGCGCACTCCACGGAGATCGATCCCGTTCCGGCCCCGACATCGTAGAGAACGGAATGTTCCGTCAGCTCCAGCTTCGATACGGAAACCGCGCGGACTTCCATCTTTGTCATCGGGACTTTGCCGCGAAGAAATTCCTCATCCGAGAGACCATGTGACATCGGCCGGAGCGGACCGTTCCATTCCGCATAGAGGACCGCAAGCGGCGGAGCCTTCCGCTCCCTGAATGTCTCCAGGGATCCGGAGAGGACCTGCTCCCCGTCTAGAGAGAGGTTCTCACCGATAAAGAGCTTTGTCTCCTGCATTCCGAGTTCTTCCAGTTGTCCGCAGATCTTCCCGTAGAAATCGGTTCCGCCTCCAAGGACGAACGCGCGTCCGGTGCGTTTCAGTTCGGACGCAAAATTTGTCTCCTGACCATGCATGCTGAAGAGTGTTACATGATCCCACGGGCGCCGGATCTTTGCGAAAAAGTATCCGACCGATGAAATCCCCGGAATGATCGTGACTTCATACGATCCGCGCTTCTCCAGGACTGTGGAGAGCTTCTCCGCCGCACTGTAGAATCCGGTATCGCCTGACATGGCTCCGCAGATGATCCCTGCTTCCAGATGGCTGTCCAGATAATCTGCGATCTTTTCCGGCTGATATGCCTCGTAGACCGGCTTGTGGAAATCGGCAAGCTGTCTAACACAGCGGGATGCGCCGATGATCAGGTCACACGCCTCAAGACGTTTCTTTGCCTCGCCTGTAAGCCAGGATGAATCTCCCGGGCCGGTTCCGATGAGGAAAACTTGGCGAATTTTTTCGTTTTTTATGTTTTCTCCGACCGCTGATCCGACGGAGTCTTTCTGTGCAGGAGCGGGCTGGTTCCGATATGCTTTCTCCGGAGCGATATGATCTGTGTTTATCAGATCTGAACCTGTTTGGCAGCTCTCTCCTGCCTGTTCCGGTCTGTCGTCCGCATCGTCTTTTTCATGCCCATCGCAAGCTGCGAGTGAAAAATTTTTCTCCAGATATTTGATTCCATCTTCCAGCGAGATCCCATCCTCCGCCGGACGCCCGATCACGACGAGTCCGACTCCGGCTTTCTTCGCTGCGCTGACTTTCTCCCCGAAGCCGCCGGCTTTCCCTGATTCCTTCGTCACCATCCATTTCGCATGGACGGATCTCATCATCGCGACATTCAGCTCTTCCGAAAACGGTCCCTGCATCGCGATCAGATGGCTGCCGTAGAATCCCATGTCCGCACATGTCTTTACAACATCCGGCATCGAGAGGACGCGCGCGTAGACTCTCGTCTCCCAGTCCGGAAGCTCCAGAAACGCAGATAATTCCTTACTTCCGGTCGTGACAAAGACCGGTCCTTCGGTCATCTTCAGAAATTCGACTGCCGTGCAGACCGAATCGACAAATACCGGCTCATTTTTCCGGTCAGCCGCCATTCCCTGGATTTCCTCCAGTGTCTGTATCCGGATCCCGCTCCTGCCTCCGTCCCGCAGGATACGCAAAAACGCCGTATCTGTCTTCTTCGCCGCCTCACGGATATTTGCCGTAACGACCTTCGCGAACGGGTGCGTCGCGTCCAGGATCAGCTCGTACCGTTTTTCCCGGAACAGATCCTCCATCCCGTTCTCATCGATGCGCCCGTCATAGACATGGAGATTCGGTGCCTCCGGGATCTCCTCTTTTCCGTACTCCGTCGCGACGAAAACATCCGCCCGGACATTGCTCCCGGCCAGTCTCTCCGCGAGAAGCCGGCCTTCCGTGGTCCCCGCAAAGATCGCGATTTTTTTTTCTTCCTCTATTTTCATATCCGGTATCCTCTCGGTGTGACCATCCAGTCCTGTCCGCCAAGAACAGACTTTTCGGTCCGGCTGTTTCCGATAAACACAGTCGTGAACATGTCCGCCTCGTAGTCTTTTAATTCCGCGAGTGTCATGACCTTCTTCATTTCCCCGTCCCGTCCGATGTTTTTCACGATCCCGCAGACCGTTTCCGGAGATTTATACCTCAGGAAGATCTCACACGCACGTTTTAAATAGTCGGCGCGTTTTTTGCTCGACGGGTTGTAGAGACAGATGGAAAAATCCGCCTTTGCCGCGGCATCGAGACGGGTTTCGATCGTCTCCCACGGGGTTAAAAGATCACTCAGGCTGATCACTGCGAAATCATGCATGAGCGGAGCGCCGAGGACTGCTCCGCCGGAGAGCGCCGCCGTGATCCCCGGGATTACTTCCAGTTCCACATCCGGATATTTTTCTGCCAGCTCCAGGATCGGTCCCGCCATTCCGTAAACTCCGGCATCCCCGCTGCAGATCATCGCGACGGATCGTCCTTTTTCCGCCTCCGCAAAAGCCATCTCGCAGCGCTCGATCTCCCGTTTCATGGGGGTCGTCAGAAATTCCTTATCTGGAAAGTACGGCTTCGCGAGATCCACATAGACCGTGTATCCCACGATCACATCGCAGGTGTTAAGCGCCTTTACGGCACGGAGCGTCATGGATTCATATTCTCCAGGTCCCATGCCGACCACTGTCAGCTTCTTCATATGTCCGTCCCCTTTCTGAATTCCGTGGAGAAGTCCGGCGCATAGAGTCTTGACTCCTCGTAGCCGTTTGCCTCTCTCGTGCCGAATACATCACCGATAAAGATCATTGCCGTCTTCTTAATTCCGTTCTCCTCTGCGGACTTCGCCAGCGTGGAGACGGTGCAGCGGACGATCTTCTCCTCCGGCCATGTCGCCTTGTAGATGATCACCGCCGGAGTGTCCGACTCATATCCTGCTTCCGCAAGTTCCTTTTCCATCTGTGACAACAGTCCCGTGCTTAAGAACACCGCCATGGTCGCATGGTGAGCCGCCAGAGAACGGAAACTCTCCCGCTCCGGGACTCCGGTCCGCCCCGCCATTCTCGTGATGATCACGGACTGGGACACGCCAGGCAGCGTGAGTTCCGCATGGAGACTCGATGCAGCGCCGCAGAAGGAGCTGACCCCCGGGCATACATCGTAAGCAATCTTTTTCTCATCCAGCCGGTCCATCTGCTCCCGGATCGCGCCGTAGATCGCCGGATCACCGGTGTGAAGCCGCACCGTCATTTTTCCCTCACGCTCCGCTTTCTCCATGGCACGGATCACCTCGTCAAGAGTCATGTAGGCACTGTTTAAGATCTCACACCCCGGCTTCGTCTCCTTTAAAAGCTCCGGATTCACAAGGGATCCCGCATAGATCACCATGTCCGCCTCCCGAAGGAATTTCTGTCCCCGGACCGTAATCAAGTCCGGCGCTCCGCTTCCGGCTCCCACAAAATGTATCATGATGTCTTTCCTCCTGTTTTTCGAATCTTCATGACCGTCCATGCATGGTCTCTCATGTCATACTCCCGCTTGCAGTACGGGCAGTGACGGATCTTCATCGCGTCAAAGCTTGCCCCGCAGCTTTCACAGGAGACCTGATGGATCGAGTATCCCGGGTCCTGCGGGATCTGGATATTCTTTCCGACGATCATCCGGATCCTGTCGTTTTTCTCCTTCATCGAACTTCCCCTGTCATATGTATCGCAGAAGTACAGATCGATATCCGCATACACATACGGGCCTTCCTGCCAGCAGTTCCCCACCGACATAGCTCCCCTGTATACAATGTCCGTGATGTTCTGGAAACTTTCCCCATCCCAGGGACCGCGGATAATAGAAAGGTCCTCTCCCGGCTCGGAAAAGATAATATTTTTTGCCAGAGCAATGACCTGGTTTGCAAAGTTTTCATAGCCAAAATCCGGCTCGTAATTCTTCATGAACCGGATCAGCCTGTTTTTGCTGCCAGAAGTGGCAAACAGAAGTCCAAGGCTCTGCATCGCCCGCCAGAAAGTATACCCAAGTGTTTTTAAGGCGAACAGCATATATCCGCCGAAGGCCCCGATCACTGGACACCCGATCAGCGGGCAGATCATGGAATATAGTGTCAGAGGATCACCGGTCTTTGCCCTCTCCCATGCCAGGTATGACAGCATGAACACCGTGAAGATGACTGCCCCTCCGCCGCACCAGGGAGTTAATGTTCTCTTGATCTCTTCCGTGGAATAGCTGAGGTCTTCAATGGAATAAAAATTCGCGACCTTCGGATACAGATCCTGCATCAGAAATCTTGTGTGGCAGTATGGGCAGCCTTCAAACAGCGCCTTGATCTGGCTCACCGCTCCGCAGGACGGGCAGGTACATGGCTCCGTTCCGTCTACCGTCGCCTCATTCGCGAAGGTGATCGTCTGGTATAAGATCTCTTTCTTCCGGAATTTTCCGATGATCCGTCCACCCCTGGAATATGTCGTATTTCTCTGCGCCGTGCGGAATTCTGTCACATTCGTATATTTCTTTCCGACCTTCGGCGGGATCGCGCCGGCTGAGGCCAGAAGACCCCGGAGTTCTATGGATGAATCTCTGTGAAGTCCGCGTTTTTCCAACCGCTTCCGCTGCTGGCCCAGAAAATACTTTATATCCTGATTTCCGGTATCCGGGATCGGTCCGCCGGAAAGCCACTCGTTGTATTGTTTCAGGAAGCGGTTATACATCATGGATGCCTTTGTGTCATGGACGCTCCCGTAATTTTTCTGCCTGTTTTCCATAGTGTTTCCTTTAATTTCGATGAATGATCAGAGACCGTAACTTTCATGCGTTGTTCCAAAACTTATTGTTTCAGTTCTTTCAGCGCTAAGTGGAAGCTTATTGATCCAGCTCTTTCAACGCTGACCGCAGAATCGCGTCCGCGCCTTCCGTCTCTCCCAGATACTCCCCCTTTGTCCCGAAGACGATCATTCCCGTCCTCACCTCGTCCCTGGATCGATGGGTAAGGTGCCGATCGGCACGCTTTAAGAATACGTTTATCGTGTCCTCTATGATTCCCGCCTGTTTTAAGTGATCCATCGCCTCATCCGTCGTGTTGGATCTCTGGATCTTTCTAAGGAGTTCCAGGTCCTCGGTTCCGGCAGATAACGCGCAGGACAGCATCGTGTCCATGCGACCATCCGCCTCCCTGGAGTGGGTGTTCATGATCCCGTTTCCGATCTTCACGAGTTTTCCCATGTGACCGGCGATCAGGATACCGGAAAAGCCCAGTTCCGCGGCAAGGTCAATGGTCTTGCCGACGAAGTTGCTCATGGTGACGAGGGAATTCATAAATCCTTCCAGAAGTGATGGTTCTGTTCCCGTTGATAATTCTCCATAAGCCATCTGTTCTGCCTCAACAGCAGCATCCGTGTCCGCCGCGTTACTCCCTTGATGAGCATCGGTACAGAATTTACCATGTTCTACGAGATACCTCTCTAAAAATCCCGCGCCCATATTTCCAGGCACTGCGATCACCCATTTTCTGCCCTCTGCCTTTAAGACATTTAGATGGGTACGGATCGTCTCGACAAGCGCTTCCTCACTCATGGGCTCCACAATCCCGCTGGTCCCGAGAACGGAGATCCCGCCCTCGATTCCCAGGACCGGGTTGAAGGTCTTCTTCGCGGCTTCTACGCCTGCAGGAACCGATATTGTGATCGATACCAGGCGAAGCTCTCCGGCTTCCTCCAAAAGCTTGTAGACAGCGTCCCGGATCATCTTACGCGGCACAGAATTGATCGCTGCAGCGCCTACCGGCTGATCCAGACCGGATTTTGTGATGCGACCGATGCCGATGCCGCCGTCGATTCTGACAAGTGACTCAGGAAGCGCCTCTTTCTGATGAGCGGCATTCGCTTTTTTCTGCTGTTTCTGGTTTTCTGGACTCAGACCAGGTTTTTCTCCTGCAGCTCCGAACCCGGAACTTTCCAGATGTGACATCTGAACCTTTTCATAAAAGTTTTTATCTTTCACAAACTCCGCCCGCGCATACACCAGGATCCCGTTCGTCACATCATAATCGTCCCCTGCGTCCTTCCTGACCGCGCACTCCGCCCAACTATCCCCGGAAGTTTTCTCTTCCAGCGATACGCACACCGGAATCCCCTTCGGGGTCATGATCTCCTCCGTCTCCTTCCAGGATCCTGTGAGCAGAAATCGCACCGCCCCCTGAGCCGCCAGAGCCGCGCAGGTTCCTGTGGTGTATCCGCATCTTAACTTTTTATGGTCTTTGTATACAAAGGTATCCATGTTTACCTCGCGATCTCGTTTCTGTCCGCCAGCAGCACCTCTAAAATTCCGTCCGCTGTATAGTCGGAAGCTGTCAGGGCATTCTTCACTCCGTATTCCGCAAGGACTGCCGCTGTCACCTTTCCGATGCAGACTGGTCTCACCGTCTCAAACAGAGATGCCGCTTCCGCCTCACGTCCCGCGAAGAATCCTCGGACGCCGGAGCCGCTCTCAAACGTGATATAGTCGGCAGTTTTAAGCCTCGCAAGCTCCGTCTGCTCCACCAGGATATCATAGATTGGAATATCATCAAACGCATATCCCTGTTCCGCCAGTGTCTCCGTGAGGACCTCCGAGCCCAGCTTTGCCCTCGGGATCAGAAGTTTTCCTGCCTCAGCACACGGACAGACATTTTCTGAACTGGAAATGCTGTAGGCTACATTGGCGGCAGCAGTTTTTGCCCCAGAAGTCTCTCCATTCTCCTTCAGGTATTTGACAAGTCCATCTGCCAGCGCCTTCGTTGTATATTCCTCCGGGATAAAGTCCGGCGTGATTCCGACGCTCTCCAGATACTCCCCTGTTCCGCGCCCGACAACCGCAAATTTTAATCCGCCAAGTTTTCTGATATCTACATGTTTCTCCCGCATCCGGTCAAAGAAGATCCGGACTGCATTCCGGCTCGTAAAAATCACCCATCTGTAACGGGAAAGGTCCGCAAACGCCTGATCCAGCCGTTCCATGGACTCCCGTACCACAAGGGATTCCCCCGCGCGGACCGTCTTCGCACCCTCATCGGACAGGCGGCTTATGATCCGTCCTCTAACGGCCTCTGTTCCGGTGACTCCCACCGTGATTCCGGTAAGCACGCCCGGCACCATAGATGTAAAGTGGAAGGCACAGACCTCACCCACAGCGATGATTCCGGGAGGCGTAAGTCCCGCTTTTCTTACAGCCTCAGGCAGATCCTTTAAGGATGCCCGGACAACGCGCATTCGGGACAGTGTTCCGTCCGTCACAACGGCAGCGGGCGTCTCCCCGTCTTTTCCGCCATCTATGAGACGTTTCACGATCTCCTCAAGGTTCGAGAGTCCCATAAGGAAGATCAGGGTTCCCGGAAGCTTCGCGTACAGGCTGTAATCCCCGGAGAGTCCCTCACCGCCTTCATGGGAGATATGTCCTGTAAAGACATGGAAATCTCTTGCGATATTCCGGTGTGTGACCGGGATCCCGGCCGCTTCCAGTGCTCCGATCGCGGATGTGACGCCCGGGACGACCTCATAGGAGATTCCTGCCTCCGTGAGTGCCTGGATCTCCTCGCCGCCTCGCCCAAAGACGAAGGGATCTCCACCTTTTAAGCGGACTACACGTTTCCCCTCCAATGCTTTCTCCACAAGGATCCGGTTGATCTCCGACTGTTTTTTGATGTGGTGACCCGCCTCTTTCCCGACATAGATCCGCTCGCAGGATTCCGGCACTAAAGACAATAATTCCTCGGAGCCAAGCCGGTCATATACGAGAACTTCCGCCGCTTTTAAGATCTGCTGCCCCTTTACAGTGATCAGACCGCCATTTCCCGGACCTGCGCCGACGAGAAATGCCTTTCCTGCCGGCACATCCCCATCGGTTCCCTGTCTGACAAGAAGCTCCGCGAGTCTCATGGAATCCTCCGCTGCTCCTGAAACCTGAGTGCGGGCCACTCCGTTCTTTGTTTCCCTCATCAGATCCATCCGGAAGCTTCCATTCTCTTCCTTCGCGTACACACCAACTGCCGCGGTACAGCCTGCCCCAAGAAGGCGCAGGACCTTCCGCTCCGCAAACAGGGCGCGCTCCGACTCTCTGTCATTCAGTTTTTCCAGGATCTTTAAAACCTCGCTGCCTTTTTTTGCCTCAACAGCAATGATCCCCTGCCCGCCCGCCGGGATAAAGGTTTCCGGTTCCAGGAATTCAAATGAAAATCTCGGATCATCCAGAAGTCCGAGTCGGGAAAGACCAGCAGCAGCAAGAATGATCCCGTCATACTCTCCCGCATATAGTTTTTCCAGCCGTGTATCGACATTTCCGCGAAGAAGTCTGCACTCCACGTCCCCGCGCTCCATGATCTGAACCTGGCGTCTCGGGCTTCCCGTTCCGATGATCCGCGGCATCCGCTCCGAAGTCCGGCCTTTTACCGTTACAAAGACGTCTCTCGGATCTTCCCGTTTTAAAACTGCCCCAATGCAGAGCCCGTCGCTCAGATCCATCGGCATGTCCTTCGCGCTGTGGACCGCAAGGTCGATCTCCCCGTTTAACAGTCCCTGCTCAAACTCCTCGACAAACGCGCCTTTTCCGCCGAACGCCACGAGGGATGTCTTTAAGATCTTATCGCCTTTTGTCATCAGCGGCACCAGCTCGCACACGACCTCCGGACATACTGCCCGGATCGCCTCCGCAACCATCTTTGTCTGAACGAGCGCCAGTCTGCTCTTGCGCGTTCCGATCCGGATCGTCCGCCATTTTTTTGTCTCCATGCGCTACTGTTCCTCCCTGTCCTTCGCGATAATAAGGGAATAATATCCCGCGTCCTCCGCAATCTCCGAAGCGCTCTCAAAAAGCCGTTCGCCGTCCATTCCGCAGTTTTCCACCATCCAGGCCGGAAGCTCTCTTTCCATGAGTTCCCGCTTCACGTCCCCGATCTTTTTTCCTGACTTCATTAAGATCTTTGTTCCCGGGAGCTCCAGTCCGTCTGCGACCGGATAGGATCCCGGCAGAATGTGGATCGCCTCCGCCTTTTCCCCGAGTGAGATCCCGAGTTTTGCCGCCGCCGCGCAGAAGGACGGGACCCCGTTTACCAGAATCGACTCATATCCGAGACTCAAAAGTTTCTGATGGACATAGCCGTAGGTCGAATAGATCGTCACGTCCCCCAGCGTCAGAAACGCGATGGTCTTTCCCTGATCCATAAGCGCCGTAAGGCTCTGAACCGCCGCCTCATGGCTCTCCCTTAACACAGTCTCATTTTTTGTCATCGGAAACACCACAGGGATGATCTCCTTATCTTTGATCTCCGGAACTGCCCCGCTGGCGATCTGATATGCGGTGCAGGACTCCCGGTCTTTTCCCGGGATCGCGATCACATCTGCTTCTCGGATCAGGCGGACCGCCTTCAATGTCATAAGCTCCGGGTCACCCGGTCCCACTCCGATTCCATAGATCTTTCCCCGCATGATGGTTCTCCTTTATTCTCCAAGTTTTTGTTTCTTTCCGCATTGTGTCTGCAAAAATTACGCCGGTGTCTCCCCGTTAAAGTTTCCGTAAAACAGTTCCGGCATCGGTCCCTTTCCTCTCAGGTATGTAAACAGGTCGCTGAGAAGCTCCGCCCCGACCGGGACTGCCTCATAGAATTCGCTCTCCAGATGGTCTGTGATCGACTCACATCCCGGTGTCGGCTGTTTTCTCATGAACATGCCGTGGATCACCCCGTAGCAGCCCGTAAAGCGAAGCAGGAAGCAGCAGAACCGCTTCGTCCATTCGCTGGAGTTGATGAACAGCCGGTTCATGGTCCTAAAGCTCATAATGGCCTTTGCGACCTTGATCGGGTCCTCATCGAAAAGTCTTGAGGACGCGCGGACAGTCTGGGCAGTAATCTTTAAATGGCAGGTGAGGTTTGAGTGGAGCGGCCGCATGTGTTCGCGCTCCAGAAGCCGTCTCTCCAGCTCCGTCTCGATCTCCGCGTGGGTGATCCCGGTCCGTTTCTCCTCCGCGTTCACATAGGCATGGACCCGGTTATCCAGACAGAAATGGCAGGCAACGCCCATGAGGTATGCGATCATCTCATCCCGCTCGTCCCGCGTCTCCGCTTCATGGACCAGCATCTTTCCCCGCTCAAAAAGCTTTGCAGCCGGTTCCCCGTGCGTTCTCACGCCTTTCTGGTTCACCTTGTTCTTTCCGAGCGCTTTGTAAAAAAACAGGACGTCCGGTCCATGCGCGCCAAGAAGAAAGCAGTACCGCTCTTTCTTTATGATCCGCTTGATGACCGGATCTGCCTCCATATATACTTTTCTCCCGTAAAGATCATGTGCAAATGCTGCCGGCATGAAACTCATCTCCTTTGTAATATAAAAAACAGAGTAACTGTTCCGTAGATCTGCGCACTTGCTGCGCTGACCGTAATATAACATAGGTTTGAAGGCAAAAATCCCATCGGCGAAGCCGGTTTGGAATGGATGTCTGCCCGCAATCGTGAGGGTACTGAACAGTTACAAAACGGAAAAAAGCTGTGACAAAATGACTCGCCACAGCTTTATGAAATTCCTTATTTATTTGATTTCGGACTTGCCGCCCATATACGGTCTTAAAACTTCCGGAATTCTTACGGAACCATCTGCCTGTAAGTTGTTCTCCAGGAAAGCGATCAGCATTCTCGGCGGAGCTACAACCGTGTTGTTTAAGGTGTGGGCGAAATATTTCTTTCCGTCCGCTCCGTTTACACGGATTCTTAAACGTCTTGCCTGAGCGTCGCCAAGGTTGGAGCAGCTTCCTACCTCGAAGTACTTCTTCTGTCTCGGGGACCATGCCTCAACATCGACAGATTTTACCTTCAGGTCAGCGAGGTCACCGGAGCAGCACTCTAAGGTACGAACCGGGATGTCCATGGAACGGAACAGGTCTACGGTGTTCTGCCATAACTTGTCGAACCACATCTTGGATTCTTCTGGCTTGCAGACAACGATCATCTCCTGTTTCTCGAACTGGTGGATACGGTATACACCGCGCTCCTCGATGCCGTGTGCGCCTTTCTCTTTACGGAAGCACGGAGAATAGCTTGTTAAGGTCTTCGGAAGTTCCTCCTCCGGGATGATCTGGTCGATGAATTTACCGATCATGGAGTGCTCACTTGTACCGATGAGGTAGAGGTCCTCGCCCTCGATCTTGTACATCATAGCGTCCATCTCTGCGAAGCTCATAACACCGGTAACAACGTCGCTGCGGATCATGAACGGCGGTACGCAGTATGTGAATCCACGGTCGATCATGAAATCTCTTGCATATGCGATCACTGCAGAGTGAAGTCTTGCGATATCGCCCATTAAGTAGTAGAAACCGTTTCCGGCAACTCTTCTTGCAGAGTCAAGGTCGATTCCGTTGAATCTCTCCATGATCTCTGTGTGGTACGGGATCTCGAAATCCGGAACGACCGGATCACCGAATTTCTGTACTTCCACGTTCTCGCTGTCATCTTTACCGATCGGAACGGACGGATCGATGATGTTCGGGATCGTCATCATGATCTTTTTGATGCGCTCCTCGAGGTCTTTTTCTTTCTCCTCAAGTTCAGCAAGGTGATCGGAAGCTGCGGTAACCTGTTTCTTTACCTCTTCTGCTTCTTCTCTCTTTCCCTGTCCCATTAACGCACCGATCTGTTTGGAGATCTTGTTTCTGTTTGCGCGGAGATCATCAGCCTCTTTCTTTACTTTTCTGTTCTCCTCGTCCAGCTCGATCACTTCGTCTACTAACGGAAGTTTCGCATCCTGGAATTTATTCCGGATGTTCTGCTTTACGACTTCCGGATTTTCTCTTACAAATCTTAAATCTAACATCGCTTTTCTCCTTATTTTTGCAGCAATTCCAACATTTCAGGATCAGGCCTGCTCATTTCCGGCCGATCTGCGGAAACGCCGCGTAAATTTTCTCTCTTCCGGCTTTATCAGATCCGGTGCCGTCCGTGGATCCGGAGTTTTCCTGATACACGTTCTCCGATATCTGACGGCTTTCCTGCGTAAAACACGCTTTGGTAAAAATATATCATATTTCTTCGAGAAAAGGAAGGGGATTTCTCTTACTTTTTTATCAGTTTCCCCAGAATCTTCTCAAAGCAGACGCCGTTCGCGTGCGGGATCTGCTCCTCATCAGAGACTTTGATGCACTCTTTCACGAAACCTGCTGCCTGAGCGACTGCCTCGGGAAGGGACTTTCCATTTAGGAGCGCCCCAGCCACAACGGAGGAGAAAACATCTCCGGTTCCCGGGCGCTCGCCGCCGGAAGATCTTGTCCTGATAAATTTTGCTTCCATCTGCCCGCGTTCCAGGACCACGTTCGTGTAATAGCTGCCTTCGCGGACTCCCGTGATGACCACGGACTTCGCACCCATGAGCCGAAGCATCATCGCCATATTTAAAAGCTCCCGCCGCGTCCAGTTTTCCTTTTTGTAGGGGGTATCCGTGAGGATGCAGCACTCCGTCACGTTCGGGAGGACGATATCCGCCATGCAGACGAGTTCCTTCATCTGCTCGCACATCTCCGGCGTGTAGGTCTCATAGGCATGTCCATGGTCTCCCATGACAGGATCGACGACGACAAACGTCTCCTCCGACTCCAGTTTCCGGATCATGTCCATGACGATCTCGATCTGTGCCTCCGAGCCGAGAAATCCTGTCGCCACCGCATCGAAGGAGAGACCGAGTTCCTTCCACTTGTCAGTGTAGGCTGTCATTTTTTCCGTGTAATCATCGAAGAAATACACCGGAAATTCCGTGTGGTTCGAGAGGATCGCTGTCGGTACCGGACAGCACTGATGGCCCATGACCGATAAAACAGGAATAGCCACTGTTAATGAACAGCGGCCATACCCGGAAAGATCATTGATCACAGCAATTTTTTTCTGCATAATTTTTCTTCCAGTCTTTCTGTGTTTCCGCAATCCCCTTCGTTTATACACTGCCGTTCCCGGGATTCCTGTTCACACGGGCGTCAGCACATAGACAAATAGAAATTCTGCGTAAAATACTTTGATTCATATCTTTCAGTTATTTTCCCTGAATCCTGATCTTTTACACTCTCTCTGCAGAAATCAAACCCGCTTTTCTTAAAGCCGGGCGGAGCGCTGCGTAGAGGATCACGGCGATCACGGAATTGATCACTGCATTGATGATCGTCGTGTACGTTGTGATCGCAAGGAGCGCCTTGATCGCGGATGCGGCTTTGTCAGCATTCGGGAATAATAAGGTGTACCATACATACTTTAACGCCGGCTCGAAGAAGCAGTTGAAGCCGAGACCGCAGACTGCAGCGATCGCGGACCAGCGGATCACATACGCATGGTCATGCTCATCGGAAAGCTTCGCGATCTTATGAGCTACGAAGCCGACGATCAGGCCGATCACAAGCTTTGTGATAAAGGTTCTCGGTGCAGATGCCGCGTAGCCGCCGACAATATCAGCGATCGATAAGCCGACCGCTCCGGAAAGACCTCCGTAGACACCTCCGAGGAGGTACGCGGAAAGGACGACGAACGCATTTCCGATGTGGATCTTGCTTCCGCTGGCTGAGATCGCCGGGAACACCGCATATCCGATATAGCAGAGCGCCGCCATCAGGCCCGCCTGCGCGATTTTCATTAACTGGTCATTCTTTTCTTTCATAATTAAGTCTCCCCTCGTGTGTTACTGACAGTCCATCCGGCAGTTCTCTTCAGATGTATGCCGTCCGGCATCAGGAATCGCTCTTCGTGAATATGAGCTTCCGGGGCCATTCCGACAGGTCATGCAGGAGCTGTCTCTTCTGTCTTGTCATCCATAGTAACACTCATGTGGATTGTGCAAAATGTCCAGTTTTGGTTTTTTTATGCAGTCCAGTAGATTCTTATTCCACTCTTCCGGTCCCGCCTTCTGCCTGTGTCCTGCGCTCAGTCTTTCATCTTTTTCATTCTGCAACGTTTTCCTGATCCCGCATCTTAGTCTCCGGATTCCACACAGATCAGGATCCCCTCACGGAATGAGATCTTTGCAGACTCCCCGGGGACCTCGTTGCTGACGCAGAGACTCGGGTTTTCCAGGATCGAGATATCCTTATTATGGAGCGGATACTTAAATCCATCCAGCGTGATCCCGAGAACTTTCTCCGTGAGCGGCAGAAAAGAGACGTATTTTCCGTAGAGGTCTGTCTTTCGAAAGACGGAATGTTCTTCATCGTCCGGCGTCAGGAGAAAGATCCGGTTCTTTGCATCATAGATCTCCATAAAAAGTCCGGCATCTTTCGCAGCCCTCATCAGGTGAATGTTGGAGAGCTCGTGGTCCAGTCTTCCGCCCGTAGCGCCGAGCACATGGGCTGTGCAGAAACCAGCGCGGAGAGCGGAGCGGACTGCGAGGTCTGTGTCCGTCTCATCCTTTTCCGGCTTGTGGACATCCGTTGCCCAGCCTTCCTTCTTCCTTAGCTCCTCCATCCGCTCCAGACCAAAGGTGTCAAAATCCCCCACCGCGAGATCCGGGACAAGTCCCAGGTCCTCACAGACAGCCAGTCCGGCGTCCACCGCGATCACATACGGGTACTTCCTCTCCTTTACAAATTTTGCCGCAAACTCCCGATCTGTCGGCCCGCCGGACACGATCAGGCAAGTGTCCGCAGCTTCTTTCATATCTGAACTCATTTTCATTGTCACACTCCTTTTGATCCGATCAGGTGGGATCTTATCTGACTGAGATAAAAATCCAGCCATGACGTTTCCTGTTCCATGATCTTCATGGCATACAGGAAACGCATGGCTGATGAAATGATTTCGTTACTCTTCGTATCCGGGAATTCTTGAAGCGGGAATTCCGTATGATACCACAGTGACCGCAGACTTTGCCGGTTCTATTTTGCAGAATACTCGTCAAAGATCTTTAAAAATTCCCGCGTATTCGCTGCCGCATCATTCTTAAATACCGCGGAACCGGCAACGATGACATTTGCACCGGCGTCGAGAACATCTCTCACATTTGCCGCATTGACGCCGCCGTCCACTTCGATATCCGTGGTAAGACCGGCCTCATTTAACATGGTGCGGAGCTTTTTGATCTTCTCTAAGGTGTACGGGATAAATTTCTGTCCGCCGAATCCCGGATTGACGGACATGATGAGGAACATATCGACCTCTTTTAAGATGCAGGAGAGAGTCTCCACAGGTGTCGCCGGGTTTAATGCGACAGCCGCTTTCGCGCCGGTCTCCTTGATCTGGTTGATCGTACGGTCAAGGTGAAGACAGGCTTCCTGGTGGACACAGATGAGGTCCGCGCCGGCCTTTCTCACATCATTTACATATCTTCCCGGCTCCTCCACCATCATGTGGACATCAAACACACGGTCTGTCGTCTTTCTGAGGGAAGAGATCACCGGCATACCGAAGGAAATGCTCGGAACAAACGCTCCGTCCATCACGTCGAGATGGATGTACTGCGCTCCGGCATCGGAAACAGTCTTTACATCCTCTCCAAGTTTTGAAAAATCTGCTGAAAGAATCGATGGCGCTAAAATATACATGATCTTAATATCTCCTTTTATTCTTAAGTTCATCATAGATCAACCGGTAATTGTCATACCGGGATCCTGCGATCTTTCCTGCTTTTACGGCATCCTTGACACCGCATTCCCGCTCTCCTACATGGACGCAGCCAAGGAACCGGCATTCCGGCTCATAGGCTTCAAACTCCGGGAAATAGTCTTTTAATTCCTCCGGCTTCATATCGTCAACAAAGATCGAGCTGAATCCGGGCGTATCCATCACGAAGGTTTCCTTCTCGACGAAAAACAGCTCGGAATGTCTCGTTGTGTGGCGTCCTCTCCTGATCTTCTCGCTGACAGCACCCGTCTCCATCTCCGCCTCCGGCTGGATGCGGTTCGTCAGGGACGATTTCCCGACACCGGATGGACCGGCAAGAGCTGTCGTCTTTCCCCGGAGAAGATCGTGGATCGCCTCGATCCCATCTCCCTCAAGAGCGCAGGATAAGTGAACTTCATATCCTGCGTTCCGGTAGATTTCAGCGAGCCGGTCAGCCTCTCCCTCTTTTCCGAGGTCCGTCTTGTTAAAACAGATCACCACCGGCACATCCTGGGCTTCCATCGTGACAAGGAACCGGTCCAGAAGGTTTAAGTTCGGTTCCGGATCAGCGACCGCGAACACGATCATCGCCTGGTCAATGTTCGCGACGGCCGGGCGGATCAGGGAATTCTCTCTCTGGAGGATCTCCACGATGTTTCCGAGGCATTCCTCCTCTGAGAGCACATCGAATTCCACATTGTCACCCACAAGAGGTTTGATCTTCCTGTTCCGGAATACGCCCTTTGCCTTGCATTCATATACTTTGGAAACGCCGTCATGGACATAGTAAAATCCGGCGATCCCCTTAATGATTTTTCCAGTCATACACTCTCCCATATCTCATCCTGACTGCCCGTATGCTCCGCAGTCAGGTTTCGTATCCGCTCTCTGCCGCCTTTTATCAGCTGTCAACTTCCGTAAAGGTTACGTTGTACGAGGTCAGAACGACATTGTTCGTGAGATCCACGATCTCCACTTCACCGGTCTGCACGCCGTCTGCGCCGCGGATCTTGTCAAGCTTGATACTTAAGGTCGTGTCCGCGCTGTAGGACTTCGGCTCTGCAAGTTTCGTGTAGGTCACTTTTCCGTTTACCGTCTGTTTTAAACGGATCAGGATCTGGATCTCGGAGGACGCTGCCCCCGGTCCGTAGGAGACCTGAAGAGGATAACTTGCATCCAGGGAGGCGATAAACTGTTTTTTCGGCGCTTCCGGTCCGAGACTCACGGTATAATCCACGGTCTCTCCGGGTGCGACCTGGGTTCCTGCCTCAACGCCCTGGCTGATGACATGGCCGGCTGAGATCGTACTGTCATACTCTTTTGAGATCTCGCCCGCCACAAGTCCTGCCGCAGAAAGAAGTACGGATGCTTCCGCGTCTGTCTTTCCGTAGAGATTCGGAACAGAGACAAATTCTTCCTCCGGCCCCGTGCTCACATACAGAGTCACGGTACTTCCGAGTGCCACTTTATCTTCCGGCTCATAGCGGATGATGGTTCCGGACGGGACATCCTCGCTGGATTCTTCCTGCACATCTGCTTTCAGGTTCTTTCCCTCTAAGAGGCGCACTGCCGTCTCAAGAGTCATTCCGGAAAGTCCGAGTTCCGCGAGATCCACCTTGTCAGATCCGGCGCTGATGACGACGGTCACCTTGGAAAAGCGCGGGAGCACGGTATCCCGTTTCTCTTTCTGGGAAATGACCATGCCTTTTTCCACATCGTCGGAATTTTCCTGCTCCACCTGCATGGAAAGGTCGAGTCCCTGCAGAATCTTCTCAGCTTCATCCTGTGAATGTCCCACAAGATTCGGCATGTAGACCTCTTTCTGGCTGATCGTTGTCTCCGATACCGCTGTGGTCTTTGCCTCCTCCGTGGTCGCCTCCTGGGAGACCTGCTCCGTCGGATCTTCCGGCGTGCTGCTCCTGAAGAGGCCGCCGAGTTTCAGGATAAATACGATCACGACCGCCACGATGATCACGGCTGCCGCAACACCCAGGCCGGTCAGGATCTTTTCCAGCCCGGTCGCTTCGTCGTTCTCTTTGCTCTTTTTCTGGTCTTTCTTTGCGTCCTCCGGCTGCTCATAACGTTTTTCCAGATCACGCCGTTCCCTGCGCTCACGGATCTCCTTCACCGGCTTTGACTCCCGGATCCGCTCTCCACTCCTGGTCTTGATCATATTCAGCTCATTCGGGCTGATCACGATCGTATCGGAGCTGTGGTCTTCCTCCTCGATCACACCGACATTCGGATCATCGTCGTTTAAGAGCGCTCTTCTCAGGTCGCTGATCACGGCTGCCGCGCTCGGATAGCGGCGTTCCGGTCTCTTTTCCGTACATTTTAAGATGATGCGGGCAAGACTCGGGGAAACCTCCGGATTCAGTGTTCTCGGATCCGGCATCGGATCTTCCAGATGTGCCAGCGCAACTGTCACGGTGTTGTCTCCCTCAAACGGGACATGACCGGTGACCATCTCGAACATCGTGATACCGAGAGAATACAGATCACTCCGCTCATCGCTGTATCCGCCCCGCGCCTGCTCCGGGGAAATGTAGTGGACGGATCCCACTACCGTCGCCGCATTCATGGTCTGGGAGGAGACGGCTCTTGCGATCCCGAAATCCGCGACCTTCACCTTGCCGTCCATGGAAATCAGCATATTCTGTGGTTTGATGTCCCGGTGGATGATATGCTGCTCGTGGGCAGCCTCGATCCCGGAGGCAACCTGGATCGCGATCCCGATCGCTTCTTTCACTTCAAGATGACCTTTTTTCGTGATGTAGCTCTTTAAAGTAATTCCCTCTACGAGCTCCATAACGATGAAGTGGATGTCTCCTTCATCCACAACGTCGTAGATATTGACAATATTCGGGTGGGAAAGTCCGGCTGCCGCCTGGGCTTCCATCTTAAATTTGCTGACAAAAGTGGCGTCGGAAGTAAACTCCGATTTCAGAACCTTGATCGCGACAAGGCGGTTCAGCTTATGGCATTTTGCCTTATACACATCTGACATTCCGCCAGATCCGATCTTTTCCAGGATCTCATACCGATCCTGGAGCATCGTTCCAGGATATAGAATCATACATTCACCTCACTTATCTGAGGTTCTACAAGGACGATCGCAATGTTGTCCTTTCCTCCGTTCCGGTTTGCCTCATCGATCAGGGCGTCCGTCTTCTCTTTCAGTGTGTCCGTCGTCTTTAAGACGCGGCTGATCTCTGCGTCATCCACCATGTTTGTCAGTCCGTCGGAGCAGAGCAGAACGCAGTCGCTTTCGAGAAGCGGCACCTCGAAGAAGTCCGCCTCCACACGCTTTCCGATCCCTACAGCGCGCGTGATGATATTCTTCTGGTTCCGGTAGGATTCACTGTCCCGCTCCATCTTCCCTCTCGCGACCATCTCCTCCACAAGGGAGTGATCCCGCGTGATCTGGGCCAGGCTGTCCCGCAGAAGGTAGAGTCTGCTGTCCCCCACGTTTGCCACATACATCATATCGTCCTCGATGGTGGCCGCCACCAGGGTGGATCCCATTCCTTCCCGCTCCGGATCTTCCATGGACTCCTCATAAAGGCCGAGATTCGTCTTTTCAAGCGCTCTTCTCAGGACCATCACCGGACTCACAGCGTCAGAATTTTCGATATTTTCTTTCATATGTTCCACGACATACCGGGATGCGAAATCCCCTGCTTTATGTCCGCCCATTCCGTCTGCAACGATGAACAGGTTCGGGAGCGGTCCCACCGGCTGATCCGATGCAAACAGGAAATCCTGATTGGATCTTCTCACGATTCCGGTATCTGTCTTCGCGTAAGAGATCATGACAGTCCCTCCTCACTCAGGTAACTCTTTCTAAGCTGCCCGCAGGCGCCGCCGATGTCGCGGCCCATCTCCCGGCGGATCGTAACGTTGATCCCGTGTTTTTCAAGGTAGCCTTTGAACGCGTCGATCGCGTCCCGGTTGGACTGTTTAAAGTCACGCTCCTTGATCGGGTTGACCGGGATCAGGTTCACATGGCCCTGCATATCCTTTAAGAGCGCTGTCAGGCGCTTTGCCTCATCGAGGTTGTCGTTGACTCCCTGGACCAGGCTGTACTCAAAGGTCAGGCGTCTTCCTGTCTTTTTATAATATTCCTTACATGCCGGAAGCACCTCCGACAGGGAGTAGCTGTTGGCGATCGGCATCAGGGTCTTTCTCGTCTCATCGTCCGGCGCATGAAGAGAAAGTGCCAGGGTGATCGAAAGACCTTCATCCGCGAGCTTTAAGATCTTCGGAACGATCCCGCAGGTGGAGACCGTGATGTTTCTCTGGCTGATGTTCAGGCCGTTTTCGTCGGAGAGGAGCCGGATGAAGCGGACCAGGTTGTCATAATTGTCCATCGGCTCTCCGCTTCCCATGACCACCACATTGGAAACGCGCTCTCCCGTGGATCTCTGGATCCGGTAGATCTGATCCAGCATCTCTGAAGGACGTAAGTTTCTCGTAAGTCCGTCCAGAGTCGACGCACAGAACCGGCAGCCCATGCGGCAGCCGACCTGGGATGAGATGCATACGGAATTTCCGTGATGGTATTTCATCAGGACGCTCTCGATCACGTTCCCGTCATCGAGACCAAACAGATATTTTCTCGTCCCGTCGATCCCGGATTCCAGCATTTTTACGGTCCGTAAAGACGTATATGTACTGTTCTCCGCGAGTTTTTCCCTAAACGCTTTCGGCAGGTTTGTGCACTCGTTCAGGGATGCGGCCAGTTTTTCATGCATCCACTGGTACAGCTGTTTCGCACGGAACGGCTTTTCGCCGAGTCCCTTCACAAACTCTGTCAGCTCCTCCAACGTCATTGATTTCAGGTCTTTCTTTTCCATTCTCCACTCTCCAAAACAGCAGTTCTGTTATTTTTTCTGTAACTGTCCGGTATATCCGCACAGTTATTTTCTTCTGAATGCCGAGATAAAGAATCCGTCGCACGGATGGACTCCCGGCAAAAGCTGGATCCTGTTCTCCTCGCAGGAAGCTTTTAACGCCTCCGGCAGAAGGTCACGGATCTCTTTTTTCTCAAACGGCAGATTTTTTTCGATCCAGTCCGCGTTCTCTGCATTCTCTTCTTTTGTGATCGTGCAGGTGCTGTAAACAAGCGTTCCGCCCGTTTTCACATACTGGGACACCACAGAGAGGATCTCCCTCTGAAGTCCAGCCAGTTTCACGATCTCATCTTTCGTCATCCGCTCCTTGATATCCGGCTTTTTGCCGATGATCCCGAGCCCGGAGCACGGAAGATCCGCGAGGACAACATCTGCCTGTCCGATCATGGACGGATCCAGGAACGTCGCATCCCAGACCATTGTCCGGATATTGGGAAATCCGCAGCGCATGATATTTTCCTCGATGAGGTCCGTCTTTCTCTCACTCACATCCCGCGCTTCCACCATTCCGGTCCCCCTCAGGAGATCTGCCGCGTGCATGGCCTTTCCTCCGGGAGCGCTGCACACGTCAAGGACAAAGTCTCCCGGCTTGATGGATGCCATCCGGGCTGCCAGAGAGGAGCTCGGATCCTGGACCGTGATCTTTCCCTCCGCGAACGCGGCGACTCGGTCTAAGTAGTCAAATCCGCGGATCGAAGCGATCCCAGGGAATACATCTGACAGATCCACCGTGATATTCTGGGCTCTCAGTTCTTCGACGGTCTCCGCCGCAGGGGCAATACTCTCGTTAAACCGCACCGTGAGCGGACGTTCCTCCAGGAACGATGCCGCGATCGTCTCCGCGGTCTCTTTTCCAAACATCTCCTCCCACATGGACAGCATCCACTGCGGGATCGAATACCGGATGGATGCATCCTTCCAGGACAGATTTTCTTTTTCTCTTGAGACGGTCCTCAGCACACCGTTTGCAAAGCCGGAAAGTCCCTGGAATTTTCTCTTTTTTGCAAGCTTTACCGCCTCATTGCAGACAGCGGAATCCGGGACACGTTCCATATAGAGGATCTGGTAGACCGACATCCGGAGGATCTCGCGGATCACCGGTTTCATCTTCGCAGTCTTTACCTTTGAGAAGCGGTCGATCACCGCATCGATCTGGATCCTGTATTCCAGCGTTCCCTCCACGCATCTTGTGATAAATGCGCGGTCCTGGCGTTCCAGAAACAGGTACTTTTCCAGCGCCTGTTTTAAGACGAGGTGGCTTAAATTGTGGTTTTCAAGGACTTCCAGGAGGACGTCAAGGACGACCTCCCGGATATTTGTCGTATTAGTTGTCACGTCTGTTTCTTCCTCCAAAGAGAATAATGAGACGAAGAAGCTGCAGGATCGAGGTCGCCGCCGCTGCCACGTAAGTGAGGGCTGCCGCATTCAGAACTTTTCTCGTTCCGCTTACTTCCTCGCCCGCAAGGATCCCCTGGGAATCCAGGAGTCTCACTGCTCTGGCGGACGCATTGTACTCCACCGGAAGCGTCACGAGCTGGAACAGCACCGCAAGGGAGAACATCAGGATCCCGATCTCAACGAGCGGGGAGCCAAGTCCGCCGAACACAAGTCCTAAAAGGATCAGCGGCCAGGAAAGTTTAGAGCCGAAGTTTGCCGCCGGGACCAGAGCGCTCCGGAAACGCAGCGGAGCGTATCCTTCATTGTCCTGCATCGCGTGTCCGCACTCGTGGGCAGCGACACCGATCGCTGCGACGGAAGTTGCCCCGTATACGGACTGGGACAGATTTACGGTCTTCGTCCGCGGATCATAGTGGTCCGTCAGCTCTCCTGCGATCGGCTGGACCGTCACATCATAGATTCCCTGGGCATTCAGAAGGCGTCTCGCCGCCTCAGCACCCGTCATCCCGGTCATGCTGCGGACTCTCGAGTATCTGGAGAACGTGGAATTCACACGTCCCTGCGCCCAGAGTGAGAGGGCAACTCCGATCAGTACAAGGATGATCGTCGGGTCAAACCCGTATCCATAACCGTAACCATACATTCCGTACATAAACATCTCTCCTTTCGATGTCGTTTCTGCCGTTCCCATGTTGACTTCACAGTCACTTTTCTGCCTGAGCGCTGCAGTGTGATCCTGCCACAGGCCTTATTCGCAGAAACTTCCGTCTTCCATCTGGAAGCCGCGCAGGAAGGAAGCCGTATCCATCCGCTTCTTTCCCTCAAGCTGAAGCTCTTTTACATCGAGGACGCCGTCACCGGTCTCCACAAAGAGCTGATTTTTTGTCACATGGATCTTTCCCGGAGTCCTCTCGCCCGGAAGGTCAGCCACATCCGCTGCCCAGATCTTCATGGTTTTTCCTGCGTAGGAAGTATAGGCACTCGGCCACGGATTCAAGCCACGGACAAGGCGTTCGATGGACGCCGCATCCTTTGTCCAGTCGATATGTCCCATCTCTTTCGTGAGCATCTTCGCATAGGAAGTCTCCGATTCTCCCTGGGGAGTTCTCGTGATCGTTCCGTCCTCGAGTCCTTTTAACGTCGATAAGATCATTGATCCGCCAAGGGCAGAGAGCTTGTCAAACAGGCTTCCGCCCGTCTCTTTTTCATCGAGCGGGATCGCTTTCTGCTCGAGCATATCTCCGGTGTCGAGTCCCACATCCATCATCATCGTGGTCACACCGCTCTCCTTCTCGCCGTCGATGACTGCCCACTGGATCGGGGCAGCTCCGCGGTATTTCGGGAGCAGGGACGCATGAACATTCACACAGCCGTATTTCGGCAGATCCAGGATCACTTTCGGCAGGATCTGTCCGAAGGCAACAACGACGATCGCGTCCGGTGCCATCACTTTTAAGAGATCCACAAATTCCGGATCCCGCACTTTCACCGGCTGGTATACCGGGATCTGATACTCGATCGCTTTTTCCTTTACAGGCGTCATAAGGACGGATTTTCCGCGTCCTTTCGGTTTATCCGGCTGCGTCACCGCAGCGATCACTTCATGTCCGCCCTCCACAAGAGCGGTCAGCGTCGGAACTGCGAAGTCCGGCGTTCCCATAAATACGATACGCATATTATTCCTCTTCCTCTCCGACTGTGTCCTGAAGTTCGCCCTCTACAAGGTCCACATAAAGTTTTCCGTCCAGGTGGTCGCACTCATGGAGAATGCATCTGGCAAGAAGTCCGTCCGCCTCGATCTCGTATTCCTCCATATTTTCATTGAGCGCTTTTGCCTTTACGTGCTCCGCGCGGGTCACCTGTCCGCATTTTCCCGGAACGCTTAAGCAGCCTTCCTGTCCTGTCTGGCTGCCGCTCGTCTCAAGGATCTCCGGGTTGATCAGTACATACTGGTTTCCGTCATCCACATCGATGACCACGATGCGCTTGCGAACACCTACCTGCGGAGCCGCAAGACCGCAGCCGTTGCTCTCGTACATTGTCTCAAACATATCCTCAATGAGTTCGATCGTTCTCTCATTCATTTCTTTTACCGGTTTGCACGGTTTTGTAAGGATCTCATCTCCGATGGTTCTGATCTGTCTGATTGCCATTTTATTTTATTTCCTCTCATATTTATGATACCGGGGCCAGAAAGGCTCCCGCATTGTTTTTGCCGAAACATGATGTCACGTCAGATCGTACTGCACAAACACATTCCGGAAGAGATCCGGGATGGTCTCCCGCTTCCGGGCAGAATTTCTGATTTTTAATAGTATATCATAACTTTCATGTTTCATATATAAAATTTTTCTGTAATTATCATTAAGTTTATACGGGGAATCCTCCACAGGGCCGATGACTTTCAGCCCGTCCAGAGCGTATTCCCGCAGGATAACGCGTTTTAAGTCCTCCGACGCCCGGACAACATCTGCCTCCCTCTTTGAAGAAAGACCGATCGTCAGGAGTCCCACGAGCGGCGGATATCCCATCATCTTCCGGTAGAGAAGTTCCTGCCGGTAGAACTGCAGATAATCCTGTTCGGCTGCCGAGGAGACCGCATAGTGGTCAGGCGCGTAGGTCTGGATCACCACATCCCCCGAAAGATCCCCGCGGCCCGCACGGCCAGACGCCTGGGTCAGGAGTTCAAAGGTCCGCTCCGCGCTCTTAAAATCAGGCGCATAGAGGGAGAGGTCCGCCGCCATGACACCCACAAGCGTCACATTTTCGAAATCGTGTCCCTTTACGATCATCTGGGTCCCGATCAGGATGTCCGCGCCCCCCTCCGCGAAGGTGACGAGGATCTCCTCATGAGCCCCTTTTTTTGCAGTCGTGTCCGCGTCCATCCGAAGCACGCGGGCAGTCGGGAACTCCCGCTTTGTGAACTCTTCCAGCTTCTGAGTCCCGGTCCCGAACGGCGCGATAAACGGGGATCCGCAGGACGGGCATCGATCCGGGAGCGGGCGCTCAAATCCGCAGTAGTGACACTTTAACCGGCCGTTTCTGTGGTAGGTAAGACTCACGTCACAGTGCGGGCATTTCATCGCTTTTCCGCAGGAACGGCAGGACACAAAGCCCGCATATCCCCGCCGGTTCATGAACAGCATCACCTGCTGTTTTTTCTCCAGCCGGTCTTCGATCAGTTTCTTTAACTTCCGGCTGAAGATCGAGCGGTTTCCCTCTGCGAGTTCTTCCCTGAGATCCACGATGTGGACTCCCGCCAGGCGGCTGTTCTCCTTCGCTCTCTTTGTGAGTGTCAGAAGCCGGTACTCCCCCTGTTCCGCCCGGTAGTAGCTCTCCACGGACGGAGTCGCAGATCCGAGAACAAGGACCGCCCCGCTCATATCTGCCCGGACGCGCGCCACCTCTCTCGCATCGTACCTCGGCGCCGTCTCACTCTTATATGCGCCTTCATGTTCCTCATCGATGATGATGAGGCCGAGATCCGGGAACGGTGTAAAAAGAGCGGAACGAGGACCGATCATGATGTCGATCTCCCCGTTTGCCGCCCGTTCCGACTGTTCATAGCGCTCACCGGCCGAAAGCCTGGAATTCATGATCCCGACCCGGTTTCCGAATCTCCGGTAAAAGCGCATCACGGTCTGGTAAGTCAGGGAGATCTCCGGGATCAGAACGATCGCCTGTCTGCCCTCCCGCAGGACATGATCGATGAGTTCCATATAGACTTCCGTCTTTCCGCTTCCCGTGATCCCGTAGAGCAGATAGGTATTTCTCAGTCCGGAATCATAGTCCCGGATCACAGTCGCTGCCGCCCGTCTCTGTTCCTCATTCAGGGAAATATTCCGCGCGGATGAAAAGCTTCCCAGGTGTCCCGGTTCCTTCGGCGCCGCTTTTAATTCGACGATCTCTTTTTCCACAAGCGGTTTTAATGTAGCGGATGTGACGCCGAGTTTCTCCGATGTGAGCTTTAACGGCAGTTCATCGTTTTCCAGGAGCGCCCGGTAAAGCCGGACTCTTGCCCGGAATTTCTTCTTTTCCGCTTCTATGAGCAGCGTCTCGATCTCCTCCCGGGGTTTTAAGGAGACGATCACCCGCTCCTCCCTGGGCGTCACTTTCACCTTCACGGGGAGGACCGTCTTTAACGCCTGGTTCATCGTGGTTGCATAGCGGTCCTTCATCCAGAACGCCAGACAGATCATCTGGGTACGGATCGGGACCGCACCTTCCTCCACCGACATGAGCTCTTTCATCTTTTCCGGGTCGTAGTCCGTCTCCGTCGTGAGCCCGACGACGATGCCCTTCCGCACCGTGTCACCCTTTCCGAACGGAACATTTACCTGTACCCCCGGTTTTACAGCTTCTCTCAGATGGGCCGGGATCCGGTACTGGAAGATCCGGTCCACATTTTTTACAGAAAGATCAATGATAATGTCCGCGTACTGTTCCAATCCGGGTCCCTCCTTTCTTTGAGAAGCTTTATAGCAGTTTTTATGTTACTTCTCTGCCAGTTCCGCAAATTTGTCCGCGACAGCGGAAAGTCCCATGGAGTTGGATCCTTTAAAGAGGATGCAGTCTCCGTCTTTTACTTCCTGCTCCAGATACTTCACCATCTCGTCGCGGTCTAAAAACTCCACAACCGGGATCTCCTTCACCGCACGGACACCTTCCGCAAGACACTTGCTCGCCTCTCCGAGTGTCACAACGAGATCCACCCCGGAATTTGCCGCGTATTCACCGACCTCCCTGTGGTAGGCCAGATAATTTTCTCCGAGCTCCTTCATATCCGCAAGGACAGCGATGTGGCGCTTTCCGGTGAGTCCCTTAAACACATCGAGCGCCGCTTTCATGGATGCCGGGCTTGCATTATAGGAATCGTCCATCACCGTGAATCGTCCGTCCGCATAGACCTGCTGGCGGTGTTTGAAGCCGTGGAACGTTAAAAGTCCCTCCGCTGCCTCCGCCATCGTCATGCCGCACTCACAGCAGACCGCGATGGCCGCCATGGCATTCATCACATTGTGCATGCCCATGACATTCAGGCGGATCTTCTGTGTCTTTCCGCCGTGGAGCGCCGTAAATTCAGCTTCTCCGTCCGTGAGGACGAGATCCACCGCGCGGTAATCACAGTTTTCACCGGTTCCGTAGTAGACGGTCTTCACGCCATCCTTTCCTTTTGTCTTCTGCAGCATATCGTCATCGCCGTTTAAGACGAGAACGCCGCCGTCGGAAAGTCCGTCCTGGATCGTCATCTTTTCTTTATAGATATTCTCGCGCGATCCAAGCTGCTCGATGTGGGTGATCCCGATATTTGTGATCACTGCGATATCCGGCTTTGCGATCTGCGCGATCACGGTGAGCTCGCCCGGCTCGCTCATTCCAAGCTCCAGGACCCCGACTTCATCCGCCTTTGTGATCTCGGACACAGTGATCGGGACGCCGACCTGGCTGTTGCTGTTTCCCGGAGTCTTGTATACATGGTAACGGGCAGAGAGGGCCGCTGCAATCATCTCTCTCGTCGTAGTCTTTCCGACACTTCCTGTAACGCCGACGATCGGCAATGCCAGGCGCTTTCTGAGATAACGTCCCACTGCCTGGAGCGCTTTCTTCGTGTCATCCACAGCGATCCATGCGCAGGAAGTCTTTTCCATCTTCTCTGTCTTCGCGTTCTGCTCACTTGTGAGGACAGCGCCGGCGCCGTTTTCAGCCACCTGCGGTAAAAAACGGTGCGCATCGACCTTCTCACCGATGATCGGCACAAAGAGGTCTCCTGCCTCCACCTGTCTGGAATCCAGACGGATCTTATTTAACAGGACATCGCTGTTTCCGGAGAGCAGCACGCCCCCGGTGGCACGAACGATATCCTGAACACTTACGTTCTCCATTACTTTCCAATCTCCTTTACTGCCTCTTCCACAACTTCCCGGTCAAGGAAATGGTGCTTTACTCCCTCGATCTCCTGGTAGTCTTCATGGCCTTTTCCGATGATCGCGATCATGTCGCCTTCCTCAGCGTTGTGGATTGCGTAAAAAATCGCTTCCCGTCTGTCCGGGATCACGATATATTTTCCGTCTGTCTTTGCAAGACCAACTTCGATATCTTTGATAATGTCCTCATTCTTCTCAAAACGCGGGTTGTCGGCTGTGATGATGCAGAGATCCGCCATCTTTCCGCCGATCTCGCCCATGGAATATCTGCGGTCCCTCGCACGGTTTCCGCCGCAGCCGAAGACGCAGACGAGACGCTTCGGATGATAATCCCGGAGTGTCGAGAGCAGGCTTTCCATGCTGACCGCATTGTGCGCGTAATCGACGATCACGCTGCACGTTTTTGACACATAGGCGATCTCCATGCGGCCGTCCACGCGGACATTTTCAAGGGAAGTAAGGACTGCTTTCTGCGTTTTTTCATCCAGGTTTCCGCTTCCGCCGGAGAGCGCAAGAGAGCACACTGCGAGAGCCGCAAGAGCGTTGTCCGCATTGAATTTTCCCGGCATTCCCACACGGACTCTGCCGTTGAGCGGTCCGTGGACGGAGAATTCGATCCCCACGAAATCATGGTCTGACGCATAGTGAATGTCATCACCTGTAAAATCTGCATTCCCGCCCAGCGCGTATGTCACCAGTCTGCAGGATGCATCACGGGTGATCTCCTCATAGTGGTCGGTCAGACGGTTCACGACACCTGTTTTGCAAACAGTCAGAAGTCTTGATTTATAGAAAAGATATTCCTCGAAGCTCTTATGCTCCTTCGGCCCGATATGGTCCGGGGAAATATTTGTGAACAGGCCGTAATCAAACATGATCCCGCCGACTCTGTGCAGCATCAGTGCCTGGGAGGAAACCTCCATCACGCAGCACTCGCAGCCGGCCTCCACCATCTTGTGGAAATACTCCTGCACCACATAGGATTCCGGAGTCGTATTGGAGGTCGGGAATTTCTCATCCCCGATGACAGCTCCGTTCGTTCCGATAAGCCCGGTCTTCTTTCCGGCGGCCTCCAGGACCGCCTTGATCATGTAGCTCGTCGTGGTCTTTCCCTTTGTCCCGGTGATCCCGATCGTGATCAGCTTCTCCGCCGGATAGCCGAATCTCGCCGCGGAGAGTTCCGCCAGTGCAAGTCTTCCGTTTTCTACCCGGATCACCGTCACATCTGCCGGGACTTCCACTTCTTTTTCTACCACGAGGACCTTGCAGCCCGCCTTTAACACATCCGGGATAAACTCGTGGGAATCCCTGGTGCTGCCCTGAATGCACACGAACACAGAATCCGGTCTCGCCTTTCTTGAATCATAGATCACTTCATCCACGTTCTGATCCAGACTGCCGGAAACCAGAACATATTTCATGCGTTTTAACCAATCTCCAATTACCACTGTCGTCATCCTTTCCCATAACCCGCACAGGCGGGAACAAAAAGCGCCCGCCTGCAAGTTTTCTTTCCCTTTTATAATTTAGAACAGTCCTGTGATCTTTCCGTTCTCATCCACGTCGATATTGTCCGCCGCCGGTTTTTTCGGAAGTCCCGGCATTGTCATGATCGCACCTGTGAGCGCAACCACAAAGCCGGCACCCGCGCACACATAGACGTCGCGCACCGTCAGATCAAATCCCTCTGGACGTCCCAGCTTCTTTTGGTCGTCAGATAAGGAATACTGGGTCTTCGCCATGCAGACCGGAAGATCGCCGAATCCCATCTCTGTGATCTTTGCGATTGCCTTCTTCGCCGCCGGGGAATAGCTTACGCTTCCGGCTCCGTAGATCTCCTTCGCGATCGTCTCGATCTTGTCGGAGATTCCCATCTCATCCGGATATAACGGAGCGAAATCGCTCTTCTTTGTCTCCAGAGTATTTAATACCTTCTTTGCGAGCTCGATGCCGCCGTCGCCGCCTTTTGCCCATACTTCGGACAGAGCGAACTCACATCCTCTCTCCTCACAGAAGTTCCGGATAAACTCATATTCCGCCTCGGTGTCTGTGAGGAAGGAGTTTAAGGTAACTACGACCGGAACATGGTATTTCTGGATATTCTCGATATGTTTCTCCAGGTTTACGATTCCCTTCTTTAACGCGTCAAGGTTCTCCTCGGAAAGCTGGTCCTTCGGAACACCTCCGTTATACTTTAACGCGCGCACGGTCGCAACGAGAACGACTGCATCCGGATGGATGCCGGCCTTGCGGCATTTGATATCGAAGAACTTCTCAGCTCCAAGATCCGCGCCGAATCCTGCCTCCGTGATCGCAACGTCAGCAAGTTTTAATGCGGTTCTTGTTGCCATAACGCTGTTGCATCCGTGGGCGATGTTCGCGAACGGTCCGCCATGTACAAGGGCGCCTGTGTGCTCCAGAGTCTGGACCATATTCGGCTTGATAGCGTCTTTTAAGAGTGCTGCCATGGAGCCGACTGCGTTGAGGTCCTTTGCTGTTACCGGCTCTCCCGCGAAATTATATGCTACGATGATCTTTCCGAGACGTTCCTTTAAGTCCTTCATATCCGTCGCCAGACAGAGGATCGCCATGATCTCGGAGGCAACCGTGATCACAAAGTGGTCTTCACGGACAAAGCCGTCCGCCTTTGCACCGAGGCCGACAACGATGTTTCTGAGCACACGGTCATTCATATCCAGACATCTCTTCCAGAGGATCTGTCTCGGGTCGATCCCAAGTGCATTTCCCTGCTGGATGTGGTTGTCCAGGAGCGCAGCCAGAAGGTTGTTTGCCGTTGTGATCGCATGGAAATCACCGGTAAAATGAAGGTTTAAGTCCTCCATCGGAACAACCTGGGCATATCCGCCGCCGGCAGCTCCGCCTTTGATCCCAAAGCACGGTCCGAGGGACGGTTCACGGAGGGCAAGCATTGCTTTCTTTCCGCATTTTGCCATCGCCTGGGCAAGTCCGATACTGGTGGTCGTCTTTCCCTCTCCTGCCGGAGTCGGGTTGATCGCTGTCACCAGAACGAGTTTTCCGTCCGGTCTGTCTTTGATCTCCTGCCAGAGCTCATTGGAGATCTTTGCCTTGTACTTTCCATAAAGTTCCAGGTCATCCTCAGTGATTCCATACTGGGATGCAACGGTAGTGATCGGGAGCATCTTTGTCTCCTGTGCAATCTCGATATCGGTCTTCATAATCGGTATCCTCCTTTTGTAGTAGCATAACTTTTCAGTGGATCTGCGCAATTCGCGTCCGGCAGCCGTCTGATATCCACACAGCTGCCGCAGTTCCTAGTATCCTGCTTCCAGGAATTCTTCGAACTCTTCCATGGACATTAAGATCTTCCTTGGCTTCGTTCCTTCTTCCTCACCTACAACACCGGCCTCGGCAAGCTGATCCATGATCCGGGCAGCGCGGTTAAAGCCGATCTTGAACATTCTCTGCAGCATGCCGATCGACGCTTTATCCTTTTCGATAATGAACTTGCCCGCGTCCGTAAAGAGCGCGTCCCGTTCATTCTGTCCGCCCGCTCCTCCTCCGAAGGAGGACTGGCTCAGTTTCTTTTCGATTTCCGTGTTATATCCTGCATCCGTGTTCTGTTCTTTTAAGAACTCGGTTACATTTGATACCTCGCCGTCCGAGACGAAAGCGCCCTGAACACGGAGCGGTTTCGGATAGCCGGACGGGTAAAACAGCATATCGCCGTTTCCTAACAGTTTCTCCGCGCCATTCATATCGAGGATCGTTCTCGAATCCACGCCGGATGCGACGGAGAAGGCAATTCGTGACGGCACGTTCGCCTTGATCACGCCTGTGATGACGTTGACGGACGGACGCTGGGTCGCGATCACAAGATGGATCCCCGCAGCGCGGGCGAGCTGTGCCAGACGGCAGATCGCGTCCTCCACCTCATTGGAAGCGACCATCATAAGATCCGCCAGCTCATCGATAATGATGACGAGCTGCGGCAGTTTCTTCGGGATCTGATCAGCAGGGATATCCCCGCTCTCCGCCAGAGTCTGAACCTTCGCGTTATATCCCTTCAGATCACGGACATTTGAGGCCGCAAATTTGTTGTAGCGGTCCATCATCTCCGCAACTGCCCAGTTGAGCGCGCCGGCCGCCTTTTTCGGGTCGGTCACGACCGGGATCAGAAGATGCGGAATCCCGTTATATACAGAAAGTTCCACCACCTTCGGGTCGATCATGATGAGTTTTACGTCATCCGGTGACGACCGGTAGATGAGGCTCATGATCATTGTATTGATCCCCACGGATTTACCGGAACCTGTCTGTCCTGCGATCAGAAGATGCGGCATCTTCGCAAGATCCGCAACGACGACCTGGCCGCCGATATCCTTTCCGACGGCGAACGCCAGCGTTGACTTATGGTTTTTAAATTCCGGGCTCTCCAGAAGATCACGCAGATATACGATGCTGTTGACCTTGTTCGGGACCTCGATCCCGACGGCCGCTTTTCCGGGTATCGGCGCCTCGATACGGATATCCGCCGCCGCGAGATTCAGCTTGATATCGTCCGCTAAAGACAGGATCCTGCTCACCTTCACGCCCTGTTCCGGGTGAAGCTCATACCGGGTGACCGTCGGGCCGCAGCTGATATTCGTCACAGTGACCCCGACGCCAAAGTTCCGGAGTGTCTGCTGGAGTTTGATCGCGGTATCCTTAAATTCCTGCTCCGACTGTCCCGTCACAGAAACTCCTTTCTTTAAGAGATCAAGCGGCGGGATCACATACGGTTTCTTCGGTTTTTCCTCCGTCTGTTTGATCTCCTTTAAGACTTCGTTTCCTGCCTCTTCTCTCTCGGCAGCTGCCCGCTTTCTCGCTTCCGCTTTTTTCTTTATGATCTCTTCTGTATCCGTTTCGATCACCTTGCCGGAAGCGGTCACGACCCTGCGCCTGTCGTCTGCAGATTCGCGGGCTGCCGGACGGTCCGGTGAACGCTCTTCCTGGTACGTCGGCTGTTCCATGTCTGACTGTCCGGATGCAGCCGGCACCGGTTCCACGATCGGATCCTCCGGTCCTGGTCCGGACCCCGGGATCTCCTGTACTTTTGACGGACCGGTTTCCTCATCCCATTCGTCCGGTTCACTGTCATCATGGAACTCTGTCACAGGATCATTGTGCTCCGCACTCTCCGGATGGGCCGCTCTGTAAGCGCGGCTTCCCGGCTCCGCAGCCGCCTGGATCCAGTAATCGTCATTTTCCACATACGGCTCCGTATCAAGAAGTTCATCATCTGTCAGATCCATCACGGACTTTTCTTCTGAAATCCGGGACGATTTCGGAGTTTCCGCGGTTTCAGATACGGATACAGGTTCACTTTCAGCAGCTGCAGCGGTCATTTCCCCGCTCTTTGCTCCTGTCTCCGCTTCTATTTTCTGTCCGCTCTCTGCGGATACCGTCTCCGGCATCTCTGAAGGTTCCCGGTTCTCTGCGCTCTCATTCTGCTCCGGGGGCTCTGAGCGGAAGATCTTTGCTTCCCTCTCTGCGTCTCTTCTCATCGCGGCGAGGATCTCATCGTCCTCCCCAGACTCCCCGACAGGGATATCCGGAATGTTGGATAAGACAGACACCTTCGGTTTTCTCTCCCAGGCTTCCGTCTCCCTCTTCTTTTCATCCGGATAAAGATCCGGATCGTCAAAGGCATTCTCCCCATGACGGATAAACACGTCCTCGTCCTCACGGGTTCCGGCCGATGCCGGAGCTTCCGCAAACGGAACTCGTTCTGTATTCTTTGCAGTCTCTTCCGCCGTTCTCTCTTCCCGGGAGACATCCGCCTCCTCAAGAGGACGTCCGCCCATCGTGATCTTCCCTTTGAAGATATCGGCCGGATCCGGCTGCATCTGTTTCGCCTCTGATCTTTGACCCTGTTTTTCCTCATGATATGTACCGGAGGCTGCTTGTTTCTCCTCTGTCACGTCCGTCTCAGAAACCGCCTCGGCATCCACAACCCCCATATATCCGCCGGCGATCCCGCCGAAATCCGGATTTTTCGAGAAATCCGTCGCCGCAAGGTTTACACCCTGGACGCGCTGTTCTTCCCGGAGTCTGCGCTTTTCAGCCTGGCGCTCCTCATGGATCTCTTTTCTTCTGCTGTAATCTTCCTTCGCGTACTGGTAGGCTTTTCCGCTTCCGCTCTTCACCGCGGACACGAACGATCTCTCCGTGATGCATACCAGGGAGATGATCATGAACACGATGAGGACCACATAGGCTCCGATCGTTCCGACCGCTGTGTGAAGGATCATGACGAGGACACCGCCGATCACACCGCCGCCGAGTCCGCTCGCGCCGGCAGACTGGTAGATATCGAGGATCGTCTGCCCTTCCTGGTATCCGCCTCCAAAGATCAGCTGCGCAAGTCCACAGAGCACGATCAGCAGGACCTCCACCGCGATCATCTTGTAGACCGCGCGGATATTTCCCTTATTTGAAGCGTAAAATAACAGCTCCGTGAAAAGCAGGAGCGGCGCAAGATAGCCGATACAGCCAAATACACCCAGCATGATCTGGCTGAAGAAATTCCCGAGAAATCCGCAGATATGGAAGTTGCTTAAAAATAGCAGCACACATACCGCGAATGTTCCGAGGATCACCGCTTCGGATTGTAAAAATCCAGTGTCCTCCTCGTACTCCGGTTCCGGCTCTCTCTTCTTTGCCGTGGATCTTGTCTGATTTTTTGCTGTCTTATTTTTAGACGCCTGTGCGGATCTTCCTGTTGTCTTCGCTGTTGATGATGATCTCGTTCTCGCGGACGTCTGTGATTGTTTTGTCGTTTCTTTTTGTTTCCTGGTTCCAGCCAAGTGCTTTTCCCCCTTTTATTTTACAGGGCAAGTACCCCAAAATATAGTATACAAAAAAAATTTTCAAAATGCAACCGTAAGAAATCACAAATCGAACATATTTTCGGTTCCGGATTTTCTACCTGTGGGAAACAACGTTTTCTTCCATCATCCTGTTTAATCTCCCGATCGCGTCCCGGATCCCGCCTTCCCCGTCGATAAGGCCGCACTCCACCGCCTCTTTTCCGACAAGTACGGTCCCGAGATCCTTTGTCAGCATTTTTGTATTGTGCATGAGCTTTTTCAGTTTTTCCCTGTCGATCCGGCTGTGCTCCGACACAAAACTTATGATCCGGTCCTCGATCATCTCAAAATATTCATACGTCTGTGCCGTTCCGATCACCATCCCGCTCATGCGCACCGGATGCACCAGCATCGTTCCGGTCGGCACAATAAAAGAATAATCCGATGCCACTGCAAGCGGAACTCCGATCGAATGGCTGTCCCCGATGACAAGAGACACCGTCGGTTTGCTTAAGGAGGCGATCATCTCCGCCAGTGCCAGTCCGCAGCTCACATCCCCGCCGATCGTGTTGACAAGGATCAGGACACCGCCAATCGTCTCATCGCTCTCCACCTTGGCGAGCTCCGGCAGGATATGTTCATATTTCGTCGTCTTTGTGCTTCCCGACAGGTTCTCATGCCCCTCGATCTCCCCGATGATCGACAAAAGATGGATCCGCTTTCCGTTCTCCTCAAGCGTCGCCTGACCATTCTCCCGGATCCGTTCCTCCTCCGCCTTTATCTCCTTCTGTTCCTTTTCATTCATATCAAAAAACTCCTTTCCGACATACCAGGTATCCCCAGTATGCACAGAAAGGAGTTTTCCTATCCATTCCATTTCAGGAAATCATATTCTGTTTTGAGTCATTCTCCGTTTTAAGAACGGTTTCCGATCACATCCACGATACAGATCGGTGTGCGGTAATTCCAGGTCGAGATCTTGATCCCGCTCCGGCGGCTCGCCGCATTGATGACCTGCCCGTTTCCGATATACATTGCAACATGATTGATCTTTCCACGGCTGTTTCCGTAGAATACCAGATCACCCGGACGCATCTCGCTCGACTTGATCCGTTTTCCGCTCTTTGCCTGGGATCCGGAATAATGCGGAAGGGAGATTCCGAAGTTCTTCATGACGGACATTGTAAATCCGGAGCAGTCCGCTCCCTTTGTGAGGCTCGTTCCGCCCCATACATACGGATTTCCAAGGAATTTCATCGCGTAGTTTACGATCCGGCTCCTTAAGGACGCGCTCTCCTCCGTCGGGGAGAACTTGATCGCCTCGGAAAGGGCGTACCGTACCTCCACGAACTCGGAAGATACATAGGCCGCCGAGATCTCATCATCTCCGTCTCCCTCGCCGCTCTCATCAAATTCGATCTTTACCCAGCCGTCAAGCTGTTCTGCGACATGGTAGCGCTCGTTCTCAGAGATCTGTGTCCAGATCTTCGCATCGGTGGACGGCTCCGTTCTCGCATTCAGTCGGTCCGCATGGACGATCGCCATTAACTCCGCGTGGTTCATCGCCGCCTGCTTTGCCTCGTCTCCGGTGAGGATATAATCGCTCTTTACATATCCGGTGATCCCGCCCGAACTGATCTTGTACCAGCCGTTCGCATCCTCCAGGATTTCGCATCCGGCATAGCTCGGGAGTTTTCCGATGATCTTCTCATTTTCGCCGGCGCCGGCACGGATATTCAGGTAGTTTGAGACATTGGAAACGCCGGGACGGTCATAGAAATTTAACACCATCGCCTTCATATCCAGCTTGTTCGCCTCATTCATACAGAAGCGTTTCTCCGCATAATCCGCAGAGATGTAACCGCCGGAGATCTTATACCAGCCGTTCTCTTCCCCGACGATCTCGTGAAGCTCTCCCTGCAGGCATTTTCCGACGATCTGTCCGTCTGTGGACGGAGTCTCACGGATATTCAGGTTATCCGCCGTAATATAGGCGCGCTCCTTCACGAGGTCCTTCGCAGCCTCTTTCGCCTCATCCCCGGTGAGGATGTATTCGGAGCTTGCATATCCCTCAACTTCCCCGGAGCTGATCTTTACCCAGCCATCCAGAGTCTCTAAAATCTCACAGGCACTTCCGTCCGAGAGCGTTCCGACGACATTCGCCGCTCCGTCCGGGTCTTTTCTGATATTCAGGTATCCTGTCACCTTCGCGATCCCGAGATTTGAATAGGAATCGATCACTTCCTGGATCTTCGCATCTCTCGCCTCAGACTCTGATTCGATCTCAGCGCGGCTCTCCTCTTCCGCCGCAAGGGAAGACTCCTCCGCACTCTCGCTCTCCGCCGCCGACTCGGAAGCCGCCTGTGCTGCCGCCATCTTTGAGCGGACCGCAGTCACAGCCTTTCCTCCGAACAATACCGCAAGAGCGATCACCGCAAGAACTGCTGCGCCGATCACCAGGATCCCGTAGTGTTCCCAGAAAGATGGTTTTCTTCTCCGCTTTCTGCTCGCTTTATTGATTGAATCCATATAGTTTACCGTATCTTTATCATCATTCATATGTTTCTCTCCATGCTGTTTCCGATTTCCGCTCCCCGTCTGTCACATTCCGAGCAGACGAAGCAGAGCGTTTTGTGGGCAGGGACAATTGTCCCTGTCATGCACATACAAACATTAGTGTAACATATCTGTAATCAAAAAGCAAAAAATTTTATATTAAAAAATTGTGAACATGGCGTCACCCGGTGACTGTACACGGTGCTCCATCCCCGGGCACTGTCGCCAGCCGGAAAACAGATCCTGTATTTTTTCTTGCACAAGCGACATTTATAATTGAAAACATTGCTAAATTTTTATATAATATTCTTAATTATTTGTCCGTATTGTCTAAAGTTACAAAAGTCATGACTTTTCCGGCATATGGAATCGGATCTTCTGAACGCTTTCACGTTGTATATAAGTCTGATGCTTTTTACCGGCCGGACGCAGCCGGGATCTTATCAGACTGAGATAAATTCACCCAGGAGGTACCCCACATGAAACATTACACCAGCCCACGGATCCAGCGGGCACAGCTTTTTCTCATGAAAGTCTCCTCTTATCTTGAGATCGCCTGTGCCCTGATCCTGATCGTCGCGATCTGTATCGCGTTCATACCGGTCCCGCAAAACCTGTACAGTCTGTATCTTGACAACGGCTTTGATCTCTCAGACTTTATGAAGAAAAGTTTTGATCTCGTCATCGGTGTCGAGCTTCTGAAGATGTTCTGCCGCCATGATATCGACTCTATCGTCGAAGTTCTTCTCTTCTCTGTCGCAAGACAAATGGTCATCGAGCACCTTGCCATAAAAGAGGCGCTCATCGGCTGTATTGCCGTCGCGATCCTCTTTGCTGTCCGCAGATTTCTCTTTGTGCCGATCCTTGACAATCCGGACGAAGCGGAACGAAAACTGGAAAAGGATCAGTACATTAGAGAACGGATCGCTGAGGCCATCTCCGCTTACAAAAAAGAAAATGCCTCAGTAAGTCTCAGGGAACGCGCGGAAGCATCCGTCAATACAGCCTCTGCAGATCCGCTCAGTGATAAGAGCGGAAACGAATAACAGGGTCTTTTGCGTCACAGGATTTCAACAAGTGAAAACAAAATGGAGCAGATCTTCTCTGCTCCATTTTTTCGTCTGATTCTTTTTACATCAGCGGTGCAATGAGCCGCATCGCCTTTCCGCAGAATTTATGGAGTGTCGGAAGCGCGTCCACACTCTCCTTCGTCATACGGACACATTTCTTTAACGTCTCATCAAAGTCATACCGGATATCCTTCACGACCGGATTCTCATAGATATAAACACCGCATTCAAAATTCAGGTACTGGCTCCTGAAGTCCATGTTTACAGATCCGACGACTGCCTTCTCCCCATCACTGACGAATGTCTTGGAATGGACAAAGCCCGGAAGATACTCATATACCTTCACACCGGCCTCAATCAGCTCCGTATAGTAGGAATGCGCCAGCATGAACGCCGATTTCTTGTCCGGGATATGCGGCATAATGATCACTGTATCCACACCGCGCTTTGCCGCATAGGTGAGCGCCGTGATCATATCGTCATCCAGAACCAGATACGGAGTCATGATGTACACATATTTTCTCGCCTGGTAGATGATGTCCAGGTAGAGCTGGTGTCCGACCGGCTCCCCGTCGACCGGGCTGTCGGAAAACGGAATGGAAAAGCCGTCCATGTTGAGCTCCGGGGCGTGGAAATAATCGCCGGTGTCCAGATATCTGCTGTAATCGAAATCGGAGTCCAGCTTTTTCACACAGACGTCCCACATCTGGAGAAACATCACGGTAAAATTATTCACCGCATCGCCCTTTAAGCGGATCGCATTGTCCTTCCAGTGTCCGAAGCGGACTTTCCGGTTGATATATTCATCCGCAAGATTCACTCCTCCGGTATATGCCGTATGGCCGTCGATCACGAGGATCTTTCTGTGATCGCGGTTATTCTGGCTTGTCGAGATCGCCGGGCGGATCGGATTAAAGATCCGGCAGTGGATCCCCTTTGCCTCCAGCTCCCTCGGATAGTCATGAGGCAGATTTGAGAAGGAGTTCATTCCGTCGTAGAGGATCCGCACCTCGACGCCTTCCTTCACCTTCTGCTCCAGGATCTTCACGATGGAGTCCCACATAACTCCTTTTGCGATAATAAAATACTCGATAAAAATATAGCGCTTCGCCTTCTGAAGCTCCTGGAGAACATCTTCATAGAAGTCATCTCCCAGCGGGAAATACTTGAAATTCGTCCGGTCCCAGGTAGGATAGCCGCCGCTCTCCTTCATATAATGGCTGAGATTAGAATTGCTCCGGCTCCTGAGTTCCAGTCTCTTACAAACATCCGGGTCCTGATCAAGGTAATGGTCCGTCTTCTTTTTCACCTGTTCAATCCGTCTCGCAAAGATCTTCGTCTCTGTCTGGAGCTGGACGAACACATAAAACAGGGCTCCGAATACCGGGAACAGGAGGACCGGGACCAGCCAGGCCATCTTAAAGCTCGCATTCTGCTTTTCATTCAGGATATGGATCGTGAGGATCGCGCTGATCACAGCAAAGGAACCATATCCCCATGCCTGGTATCGCTTGTCCAGCCACACATAGACCCAGTACAGCACTGCCAGCTGCAGCGCTATAAATAAGAGGAAGAACGCAGTTCGTCCGAATACGACTCTCAAAAGTCCGCGTTTTCCCTTTCCCTTCATTTCATCCATTTCCATCATATATTATGCCTCAACTTATCTCGTCCATATCAGTCTCCGATCAGTTGGCTGATCTGCAAAACTGTTTTTAATCTTCCAGTGCCTGTCTTAAATCTTCGATAATGTCATCCACATCCTCGATCCCGACGCTCAAGCGGATCAGGGACGGATCAACTCCGGCCTCCACAAGCTGCTCATCGGTCAGCTGGCGGTGGGTATGGCTCGCCGGATGAAGGATGCACGTTCTCGCGTCAGCGACATGGGTAACGATCGCAACGAATTTCAGTTTGTCCATAAATTCGCCTGCTGCCTGTCTTCCGCCCTTTAAGCCGAAGGAGATCACGCCGCAGCTTCCGTTCGGCATATATTTCTCCGCGAGCGCATGGTACTTGTTGTCTTTGAGTCCCGGATAGTTGACCCAGGCAACATCCTCTCTCGCAAGCAGCCACTCTGCTACCTTCTGTGCATTCTCACAGTGTCTCGGCATTCTGAGGTGTAAAGTCTCCAGTCCGACATTTAAGAGGAAGGAATTCATCGGGGACGGGATCGATCCGAGGTCACGCATCAGCTGGGCTGTCGCCTTTGTGATGTACGCTTTCTTTCCAAAACGCTCTGTATACACGATTCCATGGTAAGACTCATCCGGTGTCGTAAGTCCCGGGAATTTGTCCGCATGGGCATTCCAGTCGAAGTTTCCGCTGTCAACGATACAGCCGCCGACAGTCATCGCATGGCCATCCATATATTTTGTCGTGGAGTGTGTCACGATATCTGCTCCCCACTCGAACGGGCGGCAGTTAATCGGAGTTGCGAACGTGTTGTCCACGATCAGCGGTACGCCGTGTTTATGCGCAAGGCGGGCAAACTTCTCGATATCGAGAACGACTAACGCCGGGTTTGCGATCGTCTCGCCGAATACCATCTTTGTGTTCGGGCGGAACGCCTTCTCGATCTCCTCCTCCGGTGCATCCGGATCAACAAGCGTCACATCGATCCCCTGTTTTTTCATCGTAACGGTAAACAGGTTGGAGGTTCCTCCGTAGATCGTTGCCGCGCTGATGATATGGTCACCTGCGTTGCAGATATTGAAGGCTGCGTAGTAGTTTGCAGCCTGTCCGGAGGAAGTCAGCATCGCAGCGACACCGCCTTCCAGCTCGCAGATCTTTTCTGCGACTGCATCGTTCGTCGGGTTTGCGAGTCTTGTATAGAAATATCCGTCCTCTTCCAGATCGAACAAACGCCCCATCTGCTCGCTCGTCTCATATTTAAAGGTCGTGCTCTGATAGATCGGGAGAACTCTCGGCTCCCCGTTCTTCGGCTTCCAGCCGCTCTGGATACAGATCGTTGCTGGTTTTCTCTTCTCTCCCATAATAGTTCCTCTCTTTCCCCCGGACTGTGGTCCGATGTGTAAACTGTCTATTATCATAGCACACTTTCTCTTCCGCTTCAACCTACCAAAGTCGTTACGCTGCCAGCATAATGATTGACTTCTCCCACAAAAAAGACTAAAATAAAGATAATATCCAGCGTCTGTTCTCACACAGCCGCTCACTATCCATATTCAGAAAGGAGTCTATTGCATATGGCATTTTTTACAGATATGAAGCGCAGTCTCACGGAGGCCGGAAAACAGGTCGCTCAGAAAACGAAGGAAGTTTCCGACACCGTTCAGTTAAAAACACAGATCTCCAGAGAAAAAGAGGCGGTGAACCGCCAGTACGCCCAGATCGGCAAGAAAGTCTTCGAAGCCGCAAACACAGCCGACGAGGAAGCTTACTCTGCTGAGTTTGCCCTGATCCGTGAAAGCTTAAAGACGATCGACGAACTCCAGGACAAGCTCTCCACCTTAGAAGGATTTATCCACTGTCCGGAATGCGGTGCAAGGATCGAGAAGACCGCCGCTTTCTGCAGCAAGTGCGGTGCTAAGATCGCGGAAGTGATGCCGGAGGATGCCCCTGTCGACGTTGTCGATACTGCTGAAACAGCTGAGACAGCCGAAAACGAAACATCCGATGATACCTGCGCCTGCGAAGCGGTTCCGGATGAGAAATTCGAAGACGGATCCGCCGAGACTACGGCAAATGTGACCGAAGATCACGAATAAACCATCTGACAGAAAGAAAACCGGCGATGTCTGCAGGAATCCCTTTCCACGGATCCCTGCTGCAGCGCCGGTTTTCTTTTATTATTTTTCTCCCACAAACACCGTCACAAACGCACCCGCGCCCATGAGAACGATCCCGAATAAGATCTCCCAGATGGACAGGGAACCAAGCTTCGATACGAGACCCGTGTTGATAAAAATCGCGATCGGGGATGAGATCACAAGTCCCAGGATTGCACAGAATGTCTGAACCCCGTATTTTTCAAAGAGGAACGTGATCAGCTTTGCGATCAGGAAAATCCCGAGGATCACGCCGATCCCGAACGGAGCCAGAAGCAGGATCCCGTCCTTCATTCCCATGAGATCAAACGCACGGAGATTGTCGAGGAATGTCTTGATCGTATTGATGATCGCGTAATAATATCCGAAGATCATGAGCATCATGGATCCGGATACTCCCGGGATCACCATTGTCGCGGAAGCCACAACTCCGAGAATAAATAAGATCACCATATTCACCGGAGTCACTGAGATCACGGTCAGAGCGTCCTTGCTCTCCTTTAAGAGCGGCATTCCACCGGAGATCACGAAGGCGATCACAAACGCCAGGATCCCCAACACGCCGATCCCGCCGGAAGTCATCTTTGACTTCATGGAGGAAATGATCGCAGGAAGTCCGCCGAGGATCAGACCCACGAACGCCATACATGTCACAAATGTGTGCTTGTCGAGCAGATATTCGATCGCATAGGTAAATCCCACGATCCCGATCCCGCAGCCGATGATGATCGGGATCAGGAATGCGATGCTCTTCTTAAACTCCTTAAACAGACCGGAAACCGCACCAATCAGCCGATCGTAGATGCCAAGGGAAACCGCCATCGTTCCTCCGGAAACGCCGGGAATGATGTTTGCGATCCCGATCATGACTCCCTTTATGATATTGCCAAAAAATTCCATGATAAACCTCCATAAATCTTTTGTCCGGATGATCCCATTCTCCATTTCCACACAGCGCAGCGATCTGCCTGGAACGTCCGGGTGTCTCATGCGCCCGACAGACCAGGCAGCTGCCGGTGTATCCGGCGTCTCTGCCTGGTCTGTGGTAAATCCTGTTTCATTCAGACGATCTGATTATACACGATACGTTCCATTCCATCAATCACTTTCGTTGACTCCGATCCCCTGGTTTACAGATTTATTCACGATCTGATCGTAATTTAACGTCTGATCCAGGAATTCCGGGATTGTCGTTCCAACGAACCGGTACAGGCGTTCTTCCGGAGTTCCGGTCAGAACCTCATTTCCCGACGGTTTCAGTTCCACATAGATCTCGATCCCGATCTCATATGTGCAGAGGCGGTTTCTCTGGAGAAGGTTATCCGAGGCACTCGCCGAAAGGACCTCTCCGATCTTCTTTCTGTTTTCCTCCGATCCATCGTTTACGATCGTGATCGCCCGGTAATTGTCATCGTACGTTCTCGTCGCGATCGCCATTCCTTCGTCCGAAGAAACTTCCGCCTGCACCGCGCTCTCGTCAGCCACCATATCTGCCGCTAAGACAGACTCTCCTGTCTGAGGATCTGTCCCGGTCTGCTCCGTCTCATAGTCCACCGGATACAGGATCTTTACAGCAGCCACTTCATCCACGGAGATTCTCTGCTCCACATCGAGACCCGCCTGTTTTAAAAGGGCAATCGTCTTTGTAAAGGACGGATAGACCGGGAAGAAGTTTACATTATTCATATCATCAAGGCGGAATCCAGAGGAAGTATTTCCGCGCTGTTTGCTGATCACGGTGAGGTATTCCTGCTCAGCCGTGGTGAGGAAGCGCAGCGCAGCCACCGGTGCATTTACCGCTCTCTCATTTAACGTCAGACCTGCAAGCTCATCCTGGTAGGCGGATAAGATCTCCGCCTTCATGGAATCGTCCGTCCTGAGCTCCGAGATGTCTCCATCCGTCATCCAGTAGATCCCCGTGATATTCTCCGGTGTGTAGGACATGACCGGATAAGTGCCCTCTTTGTACTCTCTCGATGCGTAGAGTTCATCGAGACTGCTTCCGAGTACCGAGCGCGGGATCGTGTAGGAGCGGTAAACGGTTTTGCCGTTTTTCATATGGAAGCCGACCTGTGCATAGATCATTCTCTCGCTGTCATCATAGATGGAAGTCGAATTTCCTTTGATCTTCGCCTCCCTCTGCAGCTTCGCCTCTTCCACGCCGTGCTCCGCGAAGGTGAGGACTTTCGCGTAATCGGTAAGTTTCATATTCTCATCCGCATAATTTCCGTAATCCAGATACTTCCATCCGTAGGAGGTTCCGTTCCGGTACGGAAGCCCGTAATCGAGATCGTCGAGATGGGCATTGATCGATGCATAGTTAAAGTTCTTCTCGTTCGGAAGATACGAATCATAACCGATCGCATCCGTCCAAAAGATCCCGATCAGCAGAAGGGCAAGGACTCCCCCTGCTGCTGTCTGGGCAGGATTCGAAAAGAGCTTCGAGAAATCGAAATGATAGATAATCTCGATCATGCAGCTCATGAGGACAAGTCCCAGGATAAAGCCGATAGCTGCCCAGGACAGGCTGTAGTAAATACTCCACAGCAGGATCGTCGCTGCCGTTGTGACCGGCACAAGGAGCAGGACTTTGATCGGGGCCTGCGTCTTTTTGAAGGCCATCGCTTTTCCGGCAGACTCTGACGGGCGGAGCTTATAGAGGATTAGCGCCAGGACGGTGAGGAGCACCGCAGCAAGGAGGCCGATCACACAGAGCTTATAGAGTCCCCTGCCCGTTCCCGTGCTTCCGATACTCATCTGGATCCTGGAATATCCATAATCGATATCATCAAAAAACTGATCTGAATGGAAGATCCGGAGTCCCGCTTCCATCAGTTTTGCATAATATCCGATCGGGGATCCGTACTCCGCAATCCATCCCATATCGCTGTTTCTTCCGGTCGTCACAAAGAAAAATTCCTTCAGGACACTGAGTAAAAGGGAAATGGCCGGAGCATAGCCGTACAGAACACCTGCACCGAGGATCGAGATGAACAGGTTTCCCGTGAGCAGGACCGCGATCACCATCACAGCATAGATCAGTAAAAATCCTACCATATGAGTGGCGAACGCAGAGAGCATCATCTTCACGATGCCGCCTCCCTGGATCCCGTTTCCGCAGAAGATTGCAAATGCAGTGATCATGTTGATCAAATATGCCGCAAAGAGGATCAGGAAGCCGTCCAGAAACTTCACAGCAAACAGCTGCTCTCTTTTGACCGGGAGACAGTTATAAAAATCAACCTGCTTTTTGGAATGCAGATACAGAAATCCGGTCAACCCGAGGATCATAGCCGCTGCCGCCACTAAAACGCACAGGAACGTATTCTCAAATCCTAGAACTTCTCCGACGAGGCGCAGGATCTTCGTGTGTTTCAGGGCATCTGCCCCGATCTCCGCATATCCGGTCCCGTTCACGAGCCAGTTTTCATACTCTTTTCCGATGCTCGCGATCCCCATGGCCGCCGCCATCGGCATTGCAAAGAAGAATGTGAGCAGGGAAAAAGCGACCGCCCAGAGTCTTCGTTTCATGTCCTCTTTCATAAGTTTAAAAAATAAGCTTTTTGATGTCATATCCTGCCACCTCCGTTTCACTGATAAAGATCTCTTCCAGTGAGAGCGGGATCAGTTCAAAGAACAGCGGTTCACACGCCGCCATCTGCTGCTCCACATTCTCTCTCGTTCCGCGCACCGTGATCGTCGCCAGGCTGCCCCGGTACTCTGTCTTTAAGATATCGAGACTGGTAAGGTCCTCCACCTTCACTCCCGGTTTTAAGACGCACTGGATCTTATGGATATTCAGCTTCATGTCATCGAGATCCTTTGAGAGCAGGATCCCGCCCTTGTGGAGAAGTCCGACATGGTCACAGATATCTTCCAGCTCCCTCAGGTTGTGGGAGGCGATGATCGGTGTCAGGTTCCGCTCCGCCATATCGTTCGCGAACAGGCTCTTTACCGCCTGGCGCATCACCGGATCAAGACCGTCGAAGGTCTCGTCACAGAAAATATAGTCCGTTCCCGCGCAGATCCCGTAGATGATCGAGAGCTGCTTTTTCATCCCTTTTGAGAACGTGGAGATCTTTCTCTTCTTTCCAAGGTCGAAGGACTCCAGGAGATGGAAAAATCTCGGCTCATCAAACGCCGGATAGATCGTCTTGTAGAACTTCATGAGTTCCACAGGGGTTCCGTTCGCGAAAAAATACTGGTCGTCGGAGATATAGAAAAACTTCGACTTTACCTTCGGATTCTCATAGACGTTCTCCCCGTCGATCAGAACGGTTCCCTCGTCCGGTTTTAATATCCCGCTGACCATCCTGAGAAATGTGCTCTTTCCGGCACCATTCGTCCCGATCAGCCCGAACACGCTGCCCTCTTTGATCTTCGCATCGATATGGTCCACCGCTGTGATGTCATCAAATCGTTTGGTCAGTCCGCTTGTCTCGATCATTCGTCTCCACCTCCGTTCTTTCTTGCCGCCTCATACTGGATCTCCACCATGTTTTTGATCTCCTCTCCCGGGATCCCGACACGGATCGCCTCATCGATCATATCGCTCACCTTCAGGAGAACCTCTTTCTTCTTATTCTCTTTCATTGCCTGATTGTCTGCCACAAAACTTCCCTTTCCCTTCACTGTATAGATGTATCCCTGCCGTTCCAGCTCCACATACGCGCGCTGGATCGTATTCGGATTGATCGAAAGTTCCATCGCAAAGCTGCGCACGGACGGCAGCGGTTCATTCTCTTTCATCACGCCGAGCAGCATCAGCTCCTCGAGTTTCGCGACCACCTGTTCATAGATCGGCCGCCGGTCTTTGTAGTCTAACAGGATCATAAGCCTCCTCCTTTCCCGAGTCTCTGCGTGATACACTCCTGATTTCCGGGCCCTGGGACAGAAAAAATTTCTATCTGTTTATTCTTTCTAAGTGTATCAACACTCTTAATACAGTTAGTATAGAGAAAAAGACCTGTGAAATCAAGGAATATCACAGGTCTTTTTTCTTACAATTTATTTACAATGAAGCGGAAGCCGCTGCAAATGCAGCGCACTGCAAAAAGATCCCGGGAAACAGCCAAAGCTGTTCCCGGGATCTCAATACGATCTGATTCAATTTTGCAGATTACTGCTCGTTGTCATCGTAAAGCTTTACTAACTTCTCAAGGTAAGCGTACTTATCTTTCGCGTTCTGCTCAGCCTTAGCAAACAGCTTCTCAGCTCTTGCCGGGTTCTTCAGTGCGAGGGATGTGTAACGAACCTCACCCTTGATGAACTCCTGATAATCAACGGTAGCCGGCTTGCAGTCAAGGCTGAACTTCTTGCCCTCAGCTGCCGGGTTGAATCTGAAGAGGTTCCAGTAACCGGACTGAACAGCAAGTTTCTCCTCTGTCTGAGCCTTTGCCATACCTTTCTTGATACCGTGGTTGATACACGGAGCGTAAGCGATGATCAGGGACGGTCCCGGATATGCCTCAGCCTCAGCGATTGCCTTGATGGTCTGGTTCATATCAGCGCCCATGGAGATCTGTGCAACGTATACATAGCCGTAGCTCATAGCGATTGCAGCAAGGTCTTTCTGCTTAACTTCTTTACCGCCTGCAGCGAACTGAGCAACAGCACCTGTCGGAGTAGCCTTGGAGGACTGTCCGCCTGTGTTGGAGTAAACTTCAGTGTTGAATACCATGATGTTGATATCCTTGCCGCTTGCAAGTACGTGGTCAACGCCGTTGAATCCGATATCGTAAGCCCATCCGTCACCACCGAAGATCCACTGGGACTTCTTAGCCAGGAAATCTTTGTTCTTGACGATGTCCTTGCATGTCGGGCAGTCAACGTTCTCAAGAGCAGCTACGAGTTTGTCAGTTGCAGCACCGTTTGTAGCACCGACACTGAATGTGTCTAACCACTCCTGGCATGCAGCTTTTACTTCTGCTGTTGCGTTCTCGTTTGCAGCAACTTCCTCAACTTTAGCCTTTAAGCCATCGCGGATTGCCTGCTGAGCGAGTAACATACCATAACCAAACTCAGCGTTATCCTCGAACAGGGAGTTAGACCAAGCCGGTCCTTTGCCTGCCTTGTTTGCTGTGTAAGGTGTGGACGGTGAAGAGTTACCCCAGATAGAAGTACATCCTGTTGCGTTTGCGATGTACATTCTGTCACCGAATAACTGTGTGATCAGTTTTGCGTACGGCGGCTCACCACAACCAGCACATGCGCCGGAGAACTCAAGGAGCGGCTGTTTGAACTGGCTGCCCTTTACAGTTGTCTCTTTGAATTTATCGATTACATCCTGCTTGATGTCAAGTTTCTGACCGTAGTTGAATACTTCCTGCTCTGCTGCGTTGCCTTCAAGCGGAACCATGGTAAGAGCCTTCTCACCCTTCTTGCCCGGGCAGACGTTAGCACAGGAACCACAACCGGTACAGTCAAGTGCGGAGATCGTCATAGCGAACTTGTACTCCGGCATACCTGTCATCGGGATTGTCTTTGTACCAGCCGGTGCGTTAGCAGCCTCAGCCTCTGTCATAGCTACCGGACGGATTACTGCGTGCGGGCAGACATAAGAACAGAAGTTACACTGGATACAGTTGTCCGGATTCCAAACCGGTACGTTTACTGCGATACCACGTTTCTCGTATGCAGCAGAACCGGACGGAGTTGTACCGTCAACATACTCTTTGAATGCGGATACCGGGAGGTTGTTACCTTCCTGAGCGTTTACAGCAGCCTGGATGTTGTTTACGAAGTTGATAACATCCTCGCGGCCCTCTGTAGCGTGAACCATGTCAAGACCTTCGTCTGCGCAGTTCTTCCAGCTCTCCGGAACTTTAACTTCTACAAGTCCCTTAGCGCCTGCATCGATCGCTGCCCAGTTCTTCATAACAACGTCTTCACCCTTACGACCGTAAGTAGCCTTTGCAGCTGCTTTCATAAGCTCGTTTGCTTTGTCAGCCGGGATGATCTTTGTCAGCTCGAAGAATGCGGACTGAAGGATCGTGTTGATACGGGTCGGGCCCATGCCTGTCTCGATACCAAGTTTAACACCGTCGATGGTGTAGAATTTGATGTTGTGGTCAGCGATGAACTTCTTAACCTGTCCCGGTAAGTGTTTCTCAAGACCCTCAGCATCCCACGGGCAGTTGAGGAGGAATGTACCGCCGTCAACAAGCTCCTGAACCATGTTGTACTTGCGGATGTATGCCGGGTTGTGGCATGCAACGAAGTTTGCTTTGTGGATCAGGTATGTGGACTTGATCGGAGTATGTCCGAAACGTAAGTGGGACATTGTAACACCGCCGGATTTCTTGGAGTCATAATCGAAGTAAGCCTGAGCGTACATGTCTGTGTTGTCACCGATGATCTTGATGGAGTTCTTGTTAGCACCTACAGTACCATCAGCACCAAGACCCCAGAACTTACAGTTTGTTGTTCCTTCCGGAGTTGTAACGAGCGGAGCACCTAACTTTAAGGAAAGGTGTGTCACATCATCGTTGATACCGATCGTGAATCTCTGCTTCTCTGTGTTCTCGTATACAGCAACGATCTGTGCCGGTGTTGTATCCTTGGAACCGAGACCGTAACGGCCTGTGAATACCGGAACCTTATCGAACTTGGAGCCCTTTAATGCTGCAACAACATCAAGGTATAACGGCTCGCCGATGGAACCCGGCTCTTTTGTTCTGTCGAGTACGGAGATCTGCTTAACGGTATCCGGGATTGTGTTGATAAGAGCCTCTGTGCAGAACGGTCTGTACAGACGAACCTTAACAACGCCGACCTTCTTGCCCTGTTTTGCAAGGTAGTCGATCGTCTCTTCGATTGTATCGTTTACGGAACCCATAGCGATGATAACGTGCTCAGCATCAGCAGCTCCGTAGTAGTTGAACAGTTTGTAATCTGTACCGATCTTAGCGTTTACTTTGTCCATGTACTCCTGTACGATTGCCGGAAGAGCATCGTAGTATGGGTTACATGCCTCTCTTGCCTGGAAGAAGATATCCGGGTTCTGAGCGGAACCTCTCTGTACCGGATGGTTCGGGTTCAGAGCGTTCTTACGGAATGCATCAATGGCGTCCATATCAGCCATTTCTTTTAAATCCTCGTAATCCCATGTCTCGATCTTCTGGATCTCGTGGGAAGTACGGAAACCATCAAAGAAGTTGATGAACGGAACTTTACCCTTTAATGCTGCAAGGTGTGCAACCGGTGTTAAGTCCATAACCTCCTGTACGCTGGATTCGCAGAGCATTGCGCATCCGGTCTGACGACAGGCGTAAACGTCGGAGTGGTCACCGAAGATATTTAAAGCGTGAGTTGCTACACAACGAGCGGATACGTTGAATACGCCCGGGAGCTGCTCACCAGCGATCTTATAGAGATCCGGGATCATAAGAAGAAGACCCTGAGAAGCTGTATAAGTTGTTGTTAATGCACCTGCTGCAAGGGAGCCATGTACGGCGCCGGCAGCACCTGCCTCGGACTGCATCTCGGTGATCTGTACCGGCTGTCCGAACATGTTTGTTCTTCCATCAGTTGCCCATTCATCGGTAGCTTCCGCCATCGGAGAAGAAGGGGTAATCGGGTAGATGGCTGCTACATCCGTAAATGCATAGGAAGCATGAGCGGCTGCATGGTTACCATCCATGGTTTTCATTTTTCTTGCCATAGTTGATTTCCTCCTGTAAAGTGTATAAATATGTAAATATTTATTAAACTTATGTGTTCCGCGTTTATCAGAACATCTATAAATTATTATAGCAATTTTTCCCTAAAATGCAAATCAAAAACGGCAGAATCATGTACCAAATCATAAACAATATTAAAATTTTTGCATTATCTTTTCACATTATGGAATGTTATCCGCATTGTGAGAATGTGCATTTGGTTAGTTTTGACAAACTTCTGTTCCGGAGCACTTCTCTCTTTTACAGATAATGATTTCTTTTAAATAAAAAGCGGTGAGGCAGGAAATCATTTTGATTCCTGTTCACCGCTTTTTTATATAAAGTATTCTTTTTATTGGTCCGACCATTCCCCGCTCTCAAGCAGGACCTTCGCTGCTGTCCTGGAGTGGGAGATCCGCTACTGTCCGTTCGGAGCGATCAGCCCCATATCGGACGGAGCCTGGTTCGTCTCCGCATGCGCTGCCGTTGTCTCCGGCGTATATCCCGGTCCGTAGTTGGATCCGGCGGACGGTGCTGCCGTTGTCGGCGCTGCTGTTGTCTCCGCTGCCGTTGTCGGTGCTGCTGTCTCTGCAGCCGTCGTCCCCGCCGCCGTTGACTCCGCAGCAGATTCAGACGGTGCTGCCGCTGACTCCGTGGACGGCGTTTCAGTCGCCGCAACCGTTCCGGAAGTATTTCTCTTGATCGTAGCCGCCTTTCCTTTATAAGTGCTGTTGTGGAGAAGGACATCGCTCACGACCTGCCCGTTCTTTTTCGTGATCAGGTTCGTCTGCCATCTGCTTCCAGGTGTTGCCGCCTTTGCGACAACTTCGGTACCCGGCTGGAGAGTCGGGTCTTCGACATAAGTCGGTGCCGGCGCGTCGAGTTCCTTGATCTTTTCGGAATGCATCGACACGGTCACGCCGTCCTCTAAGATCGGGTTTCCGTAAATGGAAACCGTCAGGGTCTGACCGGAGATGGACGCTTTGATGCCGATCGCTGTCTTTCCGTTATTCACAAACCGCAGATCCGGACCCGCATATCCGTCATAGCTTACCATCGCATCCTCGCCCGGTGTGACATAGGAAGGTTCATATGTGTGTGCATGGCGTTCCGTCGTCTTGAGTCCGGCAAATACGACCGCATTGTAGAGAGTTGAGGATACCTGGCAGACACCGCCGCCCGGCTCCTGAACCACAACGCCGTTGGAGTACGCACCCGCTGGTTTGTATCCTTTTTCTGTGGTACGGTTGCCTGTCATCTTATTAAAGGAGAATTCTCCTCCCGGCTGAAGGATCGTGCCGTTGATCGCCGCGCAGGCGAGACGGATATTTTCGTTTCTGTCCTTATTTGTCGTTGTCGTCGTCGTATATGTTCCGATCTTTTTGAAATTGTCGCGGGCCTGAGCTTCCGTGATCTCCGGCTGTACCTCGTTCGCCGTCGCCGTGATCGTCTTGTCGTACTCTCCCGCTTTCATCGCCGCCGTGATATCGGAGGCAAGTTTTTCCTGATCGATCTTCTTTCCGGTCTGGGCGCCCGCGAATGTAAATTTTTCGGTCGATTTATCATAGGAAGCGATCGAACCATTCTTCGGCTCAACATCCCACTTTGCGGCCAGCGCTTTTACCTCGACCTGGACCGCGTCATCAAGGCCATCCGTCTGAACAGTATAGTCGCCGGATTCCTTCTTTGCGAGTGCCTCTTCGATCACCGCATCTACATTTGCTTCCATAAGGTTCGGAAGTTCTTCCGTGCTGTCACCGAAGGTCACCTTCATCTTCCATCCCATATCTGCAAGGACCTTCTCCATCGCCTCGGATTTTGTGAGACCGTGGATCTGAATCCCGTTTACCGTGATCTCCGCTTCAATCTCTGTCTCCGGCTCCGTCGTTGTCTCCTCCGTGGATGTTTCGGATCCCGCGTCCTGTCTCCCGGACCTTGCACAGCTCTGGAGTCCGACTGCCACGCAGATCAGAAAGATCACGACGCCGATCGCGATCAGGACGATCTTTGCCATATCCGGTCCCTGACCTCTTCCTCTTCCCCGGCCCCGTCTTCTTCCGGAGCCTCCTCTTCTTGCCCCGGTTCCCTTATTCCGGGCATTCTGTACCGCCATGATGCGGTCTGCCGCGCTGGACTGGCGGGATCTTCCGCCCGCTCTGCTGTTTCTGAATGTGTCACTCATTGCTCTCACCTTTTATTTTTGTTTTCAGGACGGATCTTCTCTCTATCCATCCGTTTTTCTGAATCCGAATCCGCGCGAAGCTTCCGGCTCTTACAGGCAGCCGATCCCGGTACAGAAAATGTATCGGGACATCGTTTCCGCAAAACGCGCAGATATACAGGTAGTAGTATAGCATAATTTAAGAAAAATGGTATAACAGAAATCTTAAATTTTATTCACAATTTTGTCTCAGATATGTTAAAATAAGGTAACAGTCTGCTGTTGTCATTGATGTACAGCATCGCAATTACAGATCAAGAAAGGAACTTCCGATATATGAAACTCATCGATCTTCACGTTCACTCTACCGCCTCCGACGGCTCCTTAACTCCCACCGAGGTCGTAAACCGTGCAGCCGGTCTCGGGCTCACCGCCATGGCTCTCACGGACCACGATACGGTCTCCGGGATCGACGAGGCGTTAAAAGCCGCAAAGGACCTCGATATGGAGGTCATTCCCGGGATCGAGGTCTCCTGTATCTATAAAGAAAAAGAGATCCATATCCTGGGTCTCTACATTGATCATACGAACCCGGAGCTTCTCTCCTTTTTAAAAGAAGCTTCCCGCAAACGATATGACCGCAATATGGAAATGCTCGCCGCCTTCCGGAAGGACGGTTTCGCGCTCACCGAGGAGGATCTTTTCTGTGGGAATCCGAAGACGGTCGTCACCCGCGCCCACTTTGCGAGAGCACTTTTAAAGCACGGATATGTGACAAGTGTGGATCAGGCGTTTAAAAAATACCTGAACCCGGACCGCCCATACTACCGCTCCCGGGAGCTCATCACACCGGAGGAAGTTCTCACGGTACTCCTCGGCGCCGGCGGTTTCCCGGTACTCGCCCATCCTCTCCTCTATAAGCTGGGCTGGGCGGAAACGGAGGCACTGATCGCAATGTTAACGGATCACGGGCTCCGCGGTCTTGAATGCTTCCATTCGTCCAACAACCAGGACGAGAGCGGAAAGCTCCGGAAACTTGCAAAAAAATACGCCCTCGCCCCGACCGGCGGCTCCGATTTTCACGGCGCCGCAAAGCCGGATATCGAGATCGGTTCCGGGCGCGGCGGTCTGCGGGTGTCGGCGCTGTACCTGGATGATATTAAATTAGCGATGTTTCTTGGCGGGACAATGCATGCATAAGTGAAATATGGCTAAGCAAAAAGATTCAGGAAAGTTAAGTTATACGATCACCTTTCCTGAATCTTTCATATTCTGCCTCAAACAAAGATTGCTGGCTACCGATCCAGCACCTTCCGGATCTCCCCGGCCAGTTCTGCAGCCTTTTTGTGGTCGCTGCCGCCGGACGTAATCCCGATGACCGACTCTCCCTTTTTCGCAATCCCGGGGAAATAGAAATCGCACTGGTCCCGGTCGGACGCATTGTTGACCGGGATCTTTTTTTCGCGACAGTCGCAGACGACAAGCTTGTTGACCGGGGCCGTGGCAGCGGCAAGGACGAAGAAAAATCCATGACTTTTTCTGCCGTGATCTCCGACATCTGCCACAGATCCGAATCTCTCTCCTGTTTCCAGATCTCCAACATCTGCCGCAGATTCCGGCGTTTCTTCCATTTCCAGATCCCCGGCGTCATACATTTTTTTCTTCCATCTCACGCAGGCTTCGGAAACATCTCCGTTCCCCTTTTCTTCTTCGCACATTTCTCTTAAATCCCCGCACACTTCCGGCGAGACGACCGTGATCTCACAGCCGAACTCCAGAAGTGTTCGGATCCGCCTAGCCGCGATCACTCCGCCGCCGACCACGAGGACATCCTTTCCGGCAAGATCGACAAACATTGGAAAATATGCCATTTTTCCGCTCCTCCCCTGCATTTTATACTCCCGCACACCAGATCTTCCAATCGCAGGTGCTTTCCACACACTCAGATTTCCTCTCCGTAAATTCCGGACGTCCCTTTCGCCGTTTTTTATAACATTTTCGACAGTTCCGTCGGGATTGTTCAACCATTCCCCATAATTTCCATAAAAAACCAGTTTAGATTGTTAATTTTTTATCTAATCCGTCGATTGTTTTTTTCCTACTCATCTGGTAGAATTCAAGTCGTTAAAAGATAAACGAAGTAAATCAATCACACAGCGGCAGAAAATTCCCAGAACACAAGGGAACCGCTGCGATCACCTTTGAGGAGGTAACAATCATGAAATTAAAAATGAAAAACATTTCCAATCTTGATACATTATTTAAAGTCATCAACCAGTGTGACGGCGCGGTTGAGTTAAGTCTTCCGGAAGGCGGAAGTGTAAACTTAAAATCAAAACTCAGCCAGTATTTCTCGATGGCAACTGTATTTTCAAACGGGAACATCAAGGAATTAGACCTTACGACCCACAACGACAGTGATTCCAGACGCCTGATCCAGTACATGGTCCAGGGCTGCTGATCTGATCCGGATGATCCGCATCCCTCCGCAGATCCCCACACGCCTTTCGGGGTGCATGATGTCCCGTTCAGAAAGGCGTGTCTGCAGAAAGCATAAAGCAGTCATCAGGCCATAACGAATCCTTTCGCGGCCAGACTGGCGATCAGGTTCTCTTTCTCCGTAAAGAAAGTTCCCTGTGCCATCTGGCTGCTTCCCCCGCCTCTTCCGGAGAGTTCCCCATTTAATGTCTTCGAGAGAGCGCGCATGTCCTCGCTCTGGCTCCCCAGAACATAAGAGAATCCCCCATTCACACTTTCTGACAGGGCGAGGACAATTTTCCCCCTCTTTCCTTCGAGTGCGAAGTTCACAAAGTGACGGAGCTCCGTCATATCAAGATCATCTCCGAGATAACAGATCTTATCATTTCCTTCCTTTAACTGGTCCGCTTGGAATTTCATAAGTTTTCTTGAAGTCTCAGACAATTTTGCCTGGGTCTGCATCAGCTCATTTTTCAGTTTTTCCACGGCATCCGCAGTCTTTCCGGCTTTTGCGGACAGGAATACGGAAATTTTCTGAAGTTCTTCCCTTTTCTTCTCATAATCCATCACGGCCTCTTCCCCGCAGAGCAGAGAGATCCTGACACCGCCCTTATAGTGGATCATGGTTAAAAATTTCACGAGTCCGATCTCACCGGTTTTCGCCACATGTGTCCCGCAGCAGGCGCAGGTGTCGCCGTTCGGGATGCTGACGATCCGGATGTCCCCGGTCAGCTCCTTTTTGCTCCGGTAGTCCATCTTTGCAAGCTCCGCCGGGGATGGGAAGCCCGCGTAGATCTCCAGATTCTCCCAGATCATCCGGTTCGCTTTCTTTTCGATCTCCAGAAGCTCGTCCCATGTGAGCGTTCCGTTCAGATCGATCGTGATCTCCTCCGATCCCATATGGAATCCCACATTGTCATATCCGTATTTCGCGTGGATCAGGCCGGAGACCAGATGTTCACCGGAATGTCCCTGCATGTTATGGAAACGTCTGTCCCAGTCAATCTGGCCAGTCACGGTCTCACCGACAGGTAACGGCGCATCCGTATAGTGAATGATCTCGCCATTCTTTTCGTGGACTGCCGTCACAGGAACGCCACCGAGAACACCCGTATCATAAGGCTGTCCACCTCCTTCCGGGAAAAACGCTGTCTGATCCAGAACTACCTCGTACCCCTTTTTTCCTTCCGCGCAGGAAAGAACCTTCGCCTCGAATGTGCGGATATATGCGGAATCGTAATATAATTTTTTCATTGCTCTATATCTCCTGTCACTATTTTTCTATCATCGAAATATCACATAGATTTACACTATGTCTATTATACGCACAGGAGACAGGTATGGCAAGCGGAGACTTTCTGCAATCGTTTATGATCAGATCATACCCATGCCCCATCACCATTCACATGATACCCATCCGGAGTTAACCGTATTTACAAAAAGTGTTCCATCGGCACCCGCATAGTACCAGATACCGTCGACTGTAAACCACCCGGTCTTCGCATATCCATCGGCATCTAAATAGCTCCAGGTCCCGTTTGTGTTCTTCCACTCGTTGGAATGCCAGTTTCCGTCCTCCTCCATATACCACCAGCCGTTTTCGTCCTTATACCAGCCGTAAGCGATCTCCGTGCTGCGGATTTTTTTCGCTTTTTTCTTCGATTTTTTTCCGCTTCCAGAGCTTTCGCCTCAATGGCATCCTTTCTCTCCTTCGCGCTTGCCCCCGGTGTACTGAGTGCATCAAAGGTCAGATAAATACGGACTCCTCGGACATCGTCCTCTTCCAGTTCATCCTTTTTGATCCACTCACATTTCTCGTAGGCGCAGTCAAGCCCACGGATCCGGGTCTTCTCCACTGTCTCTTTCGACAGACGGTAACCGGAACTGTAGTAGAGCTCCACCATAAGCTCCGGCGTATCCCTTCTGTCCCATTTGACCCGGTCATTTACATAATCATATTTATGGATCGTGTACTTCTCCCCGGATGTGGTGATCTTTCTTCCTGATGTCACAAAATTCATTTCTCTTATTTCATGATTTCCTGCGAAATTCTGACATGCCGTCCCGCATATACTGAAAGTGTAAAGAAGATTTCCGGAGGAAATAACATGAGTGATTTAGCTGCTACAAACTGTGGATGTGGGTGTGACTCCCCGGCACCGGGCTGCGGCGGTGGGTGTGGCTGCAACAACAATATGATCTGGATCATCCTGCTCTTATGCTGCTGTGGCGGATGCGGACATAACGGCTGCGGCGGTGGCTGCGGCAACAGCTTCGACAACAGCTGTATCTGGATCATTCTCCTTCTCTGCTGCTGCGGTGGATGGGGAAATGGATGCGGCAACGGTTGCGGTTTCGGCTGCTAAGCAATCTGCGGGCTATTTCAGGGGGCGGTCTTTCCGCCCCTTATTTTGTACCGCCGGTGTTCTCACCGTCAACCTGCCGTTTCTGTTCCTCCTTCTTCCGCTCGCATTCCTCATCGATCTCGTAAACGCTGTTTCCATCTATCACAAGTCGTCCCATAAAACCCCACTCAAATTTTTCTGTCGTCTTACTGTCATTTTATTCCCGCGGACCAGCTTTCGTGAAGATTTCCCGCATGAGAAACCCCTTCTCCTCATATATTGTCACATACAGGAGGTCCAAAATATGAGCGAAAAAGAATTAAAGCTAACCGACCTGGATTACGCCACCGGCGATCACCATCTTCAGATGATGAAGGCGGCGCTCCCCTATCTGGATATCAGCAGACAGCGCACCCTGTCCATGTTTATCAAAGCCGATGAACTGATGCGCACGATGGAGTTTTTCCGGGAGAACGATGACGGAATGCTGAGTGTCTGTGATCTGAACACGGATCATCCATCCCCGGAGGCCATGCTCGCTGCCGTCCGCCCCTACGCAAATAAACAGGAACAGGACACCATTGACATGATGACCCGTTTTCTAAACAGCCGAAAAGGCCGGAGCAGCGCCGGGATCACGACGGACCAGCTTCTCGCGATCCTGCCGCCGGATGTGCAGGCACAATTTGAGACCCTGCAGATGGTGATCCAGAGCTTCGCGCCGGGAGGTACCCATGATGGAATATAACGGAAACACCCGGAACAGCCAGAGCAAAAACTGGCGATCCGACCCGCGGCTTCACAACATGGATCCCGCAAAGATCGCCCTCTTGGCCTCCTTTGCGGATGAACTTATGAAAACGCCGGATAACCGGAAGATGCAGGCCTTTCTCTCCCTGAACCAGAAGATGCGGGAAAAATCCATCTTCTTTTCCGGGAACGAGCAGGAACTCCTGTTCGAGGTCCTGACAGAAAGCCTTTCCCCGGCAGATCGTCAAAAAGCAGAGATGATCCGCCGGCTTGCCGGCAGGCTTCAGAATCCGCCGTAATACCGATACACCGGATCCCTTCGTCTCTGTAATCTCTGATTCGTCTGCCCCAAAATACCTTCCGGAAAAAAGGAGGCTGCCCGGACGTGTTCTCTGTCGCCATGTCCCTGCAGCCTCCTTCTCAATTTACGCAGACGTTGAACCAAGGCCTGCCCTTGTACGGGACCTTGAAAGATGCCGCGGCAGCAGTAAGCCAGACACGACTATGAGATCCATGCTCCTGCTGTCCCGTCGGATCCATTTCCAAAGCGGTACACAGTTCCGTCAATGGTACGTTCTCCGGTCACCATCGCTCCTGATCCATCCATATAATACCAGGTTCCATACGGATCCTGATACCAGCCGGTCACCATATAGCTGTTCTCATCGAACCGGTACCAGATTCCGCCGATCTCCTTCCACTGATCCTTACAATAGGACAAGCCCCGGGCACTCGTGACGTAACGCCACTTCCCGGTTCCATCCTCCTGGATCCAGGCACCGGATAAGGTCTGTCCGGAATCACTTTTTCCATCCCCGGAGACAAACCGGGTTCCAGTATAGACCATTCCCGGTCCCTCGACGGTCTTGCCCTTTTTTCCATCGCTGTTGACCTCTGTTACCATAAACGTATATAACTTTCCTTCCTTCATCTCAGAAGAAAAGTCTTTGGTGCAGCCCTTTAAGGTCTCGTTTGTTTTTTTCTTTCCATTCTCGTATAACGTCACGCTGTAGCTCAGTCTCGGATCCGGCTGTACTCTCAGCTTCGCTGCGTTTTCAACTGCCTCGTCATGCCGATGATTCCGCCGACGTAGGAACCTGAGGCTGCCGTTACCTGATAGTGGAAGAGGCTACCTCTCGGCATATCCTCCATGGAAGTATAATTGACCGCGTCTCCCTCTGCCTCAACATGCTTCACAGTTCCGGTGTTGTAGCCGATAAGACCGCCGATGTAATTCATGGAAGCCGTGGTAGACACATTGATGTTCTTGAGTCTGATATTCGTCACACTTCCGCTGTTTGACCCGATCATACCCACCTGGGATGCCTGATAACCGCTCAGCCGGATATTCTCAAACTCACAGTTATCGATCGTACCCTGATTTGACGCGACGAGGCCGAAGTTTGTTCCGGCTTTCGTTCCGTTATCCAATGTGATATTCGCAAACCTAAGGTTCCTGATCCCACTGGAGATCGCCGTAAACATGGACTCTGCCGGAGAGGACGTACTGTAGGATACGTTTCCGCTGGAGATCGTATACTTTTCTCCGCCGCTCTTTGAACCGCCGGTCAGGGAGTTGATTTTTAATCCCATCGGGAGTTTTCCGGCCTTTGCATAGCTTGTGAGATCAATGTCGCCCTCGATCTTGAAGTTTTCAAAGTTCTGTCCGGCCTCTGTCATGGCATTTACCCACTGTTCTGCATTGTAGATGACTCTCGCAATGACCGTTCCGTCCTCCACCCGGATCTGGATCTCAAGACGTCTTGTCGCATCGCCTTTTCTGAACACGGCGACAGCCGGATATACGGACTGGTATTTTATCGGTCTCACATCGTCGTACTTGAGTCCCATCGGGGATTCCTGTGTCCTTTTTTCTGCCATCTCAAAGTTCAGGCCTTCACATTCGATGTGATCCAGAAGGAAGCCGTTTCCGCCGTTTTCTGCAAGGACTTCCACGATATACTTTCCGGAGAACTCAAAGATCCGTGCCTGCGTCACTTTTAATTTGACACATAGCAGTTATAGATCTTGATGCCTTTTCCATAGCCGGTGAGTCCTCCTACGGAAAGTGCTTTGCCTCCATAGACCGCCGTTGTGATCGAAACGTCTTCCGTGCGGCAGTCTTCCATCGTACTGTATTCCAGATACGATACAAGTCCGCCGACATGGTTCGGCATATCGGACAGTTTTACATGGAAAGCCCGGATATTCTTTAAGGTACTGTTGTTTAAAACTTTTCCGAAGATTCCGGCTTCTAAGGACTTCGCCTTATTATCATTGGAATCATTGGTGATGAGTTCCACGTTTTCAAAGTTCAGATCCTTCACTTCCGCGCCGGAAAGGACCGACAGGACGGAGGAGCCGACCCCGCTGATATTCCGGATCGTGTGGCCGTCCCCGTAGAGCTTTCCGGTAAACGGATCACGGTCGGAACCGATCTGCATACTGGAGATACTCTTTCCGGAAAAATCAAGATCACTCACAAGAATGTTCCGATACTGCTTTTCGCATGAAGTTCCTTCTCGATCTTGATGGAGAAATTTTCGATCACGCCAGATTTCCGGTTTGTGAAGGCTACAAAGCCCTCACTGTAGTTCGGACGGATATTTCCAAGCTTCACCGTCATGACGAGATTCCGGATCGTTCCGAAGTTTGCACACACGAAAGTGGAGGTATCGAGAATCCGGGAACACCAAGATATAAGAAAGATAAAATGCCGATTACCTATATGCAAAATGGTATTCAACATGAAAACGGCTCTTTTAATGTAAGACTTTCTTTACAAAAAAAGCTGAAGGAATATATGGCTCATACCTATAATATTCGTGCTGCATACCTTTATTTGGGTTCTATAATGAATGTTGGGGTGTGCTGAAAAAAGCATACTTCCAACATTCTTT
>OOCY01000105.1_pt1 | contig 90182 bp, 75 predicted proteins | sample 1671291 | NCBI WGS metagenome assembly OOCY01 (sample SAMN06348141, study PRJEB24527) | human gut metagenome | biome: human gut; feature: ankylosing spondylitis patient; material: feces | host: Homo sapiens | place: China | collected 2015-10 | reverse complement strand
ACCTATGACCCTCTGCTTGTAAGGCAGATGCTCTCCCAGCTGAGCTAAGACCCCATTGCTTCCGGCTGACGTTTCCGTCAAGCGCGATTGCTTGTACAGTTTAACCTATTTTTTCGGAATTGTCAACAGTTTTTTTAAATTTTTTGTGATGATATTTTTCCTTTTCTATACTACACGATTTTTAAAAAAGACTGACATCTTCTTTTTTTCTCTTGCATTCCCGATACATCTTGTTATATAGTATAATATATAGGAAACCAGTTTATGGATTCCAATATTATGAAACCTGCACAGGAGGGATTATCATTATGCCAAGAGGAAGAAAGAAAACTGAAGTTGCTCCGCAGGATCTTTTAAACGAGGTCCTCACTTCCATTGAAGAGACAGAGCAGAAATTAAAAACATTAAAAGCGCAGAAAAAGGACATCGAAAAACAGATCGAAGCTAAAGAGATGGCTGAATTATACGCGATCGTGAAAGAGAAAAACATGTCGATCGAAGATGTAAAAACGAAACTCGGCGCAGAATAAGTTTTGCACTTCTGCCTGAACATAAAAGGAAGATCCACATTTCCCAGATATCAGGGATGTGGATCTTCCTTTTTTATTCTATTTTACCTGTTTCGCGAAACCAGCAGTCCCACGCAGATCTCAGTCAGGTCCCGATCATTCTAATTCTTTTAAGATCGACTCCCCGATCATATTCTCCGCTTTCTTCAATCCGAAGTTATCGAGCACTGTCGCGCCAATGACACCGAAGGTCTTCTGTTCCTCAAACATTCCCTTCTCTTTCATAGATGGGGAATAGGCAATAAACGGAACTTTTTCTCTCGTATGGTCTGTTCCCGCGTAAGTCGGATCATTCCCGTGATCCGCCGTTATCATCAAAAGATCACCTTCCCGGAGGTTTTCAAGGAGTTCGCCAAGCTTCACATCGAAGCGCTCCAGCTCTTCCCCGTATCCCACCGGATTTCTTCTGTGTCCCCAGAGGGCATCGAAATCCACGAGATTTACAAAGCAGAGTCCCTTGAAATCCTGATCTTTGCAGATCTCGATCGTCTGTTCCATTCCATGGACGGAGCTCTTGGAACGGAATGCCTCCGTGATGCCCTGTCCGTCGAAGATATCCCGGATCTTTCCGACAGAGATCACATCGTATCCGTTGTCCTTTAAGATATCGAGCGCCGTTGTCCCGGTCGGCTTTAACGCATAATCGTGGCGGTTGCTGGTGCGGACAAATTCGCCTTTCTTCTTTCCGACATAAGGTCTCGCGATGACGCGGCCCACGCGCCACTCTTCCTTCATCGTGATCTCTCTGGCGATCTCGCAGCAGCGGTACAGCTCGTCAAGCCCGAATGTCTCCTCATTTCCGCAGATCTGAAGGACGGAATCGGCAGATGTATACACGATCATGTGACCGGTAGCGATCTCCTCCTCTCCCAGCTCATCCAGGATCGCGGTTCCGCTGGCGCTCTTGTTTCCGATCACCTTGTGCCCGGTACGTTTTTCCAGCTCCTCGATCAGTTCTTTCGGGAATCCATGATCCGTGAACGTCTTAAAAGGCTTCGTCGTGTAGATCCCCATCATCTCCCAGTGGCCGGTCATCGTATCTTTGCCGTTGCTCGCCTCCGAGAATTTTGTGAACCGTCCCATCGGCGCCTCCACCGGATCCACGCCCTTTAACGGTCTTAAGTTTGCGATCCCGAGTTTCTGAAGATTCGGGATATTGAAATGTTCCATATGTTCCGCGATGTGTCCGAGAGTGTCCACTCCCACATCTCCAAATTTTTCAGAATCCGGCATTGCACCGGTTCCGAGAGAATCAATTACGATCGTAAAGATCCGATTATATTTCGGCATCTAAATCTACCCCTTTCTTTGCCTGTTCTACAAGTCTGCTTGTTCCGAGGCGGTCAGCCCCCAGACGGACAAACTCCGCCGCGTCGCAAAAGTCTGCGATACCGCCGGCCGCCTTGATCTTCTTTCCTGCGGCCATGTGGGCCTTCATGAGCGCCACATCCGGCTTTGTCGCCCCTGCGGTGGAAAATCCTGTGGATGTCTTGATAAAGTCCGCGTCTGAGGCTGATACAGTCTCACACATCTTTATCTTCTCCTCCTCTGTGAGGAGACATGTCTCGATGATGACTTTCAGGATATGATCGCCGCAGACCTCTTTCAGGGAGTTGATCTCTTCCAGGATCTTATCGTACTGTCCCATTTTGACCCAGCCGATATTGATCACCATGTCGATCTCCTCCGCCCCGTCCTTTAACGCCTCTTTCGTCTCAAACACTTTGACCGCCGTCGTGTTGTACCCGTTCGGAAATCCGATCACGGTACAGACCGGCATCTTCTCTCCGAGGTGCTCCGAAGCCTGCTTTACGAAAAACGGCGGGATGCAGACCGACGCGGTCCCGAATTTCACCGCATCATCGCAGATCTCCCGGATCTGTTCCCAGGTGGACGGCTGCTTTAATAATGTATGGTCCACTCTCTTTAAAACATCTCTGTATGTCATTTTTCTTATCGTTCCTTTCCGCTTCTTTTCCGGCGGCTCAAATTTCCAGCGCTTTCCCTGTAAATCCGAGCGGAAGAAGCTCCTTCAAAAGGTATTCCCGGATCTCGCCCGCGCCATTCATGAGGATGATCCGGAACGTCTCCGGATCGCAGAATTCCGCCATCACCTGGCGGCAGACACCGCAGGGCGCGCAGAAGTTTTCCGGTTCTTTTCCTTTTGGACCTCCGAAGATGGCGATCGCCCGGAATTCTGTTTTTCCTTCACTGACCGCCTTAAAGATCGCCGTGCGCTCCGCACAGTTTGTCGCCGGGTACGCCGCATTTTCAATATTGCAGCCGGTAAATACCCTGTCATCCACGCAGAGGAGCGCCGCTCCGACGGCAAAACCGGAGTACGGGCAGTACGCCTGTTTTCTGGCTTTCACTGCTTCCATGACCAGCTCTCTATTTTCCATGAATTTCCTCCCTTCCGGTCCGAAAATCCGAATATTCTATGTTCTCTTACCATACCATAAACACGGAGCAATGTCAAAGCAGCTTCCGGCACCCCCGGACATTCCCCGCCCAGGAAATTCCTGCCCGCGGAACACTTTCTGACACCTTTCTTACGTTTCGATAAAAATTTATTCATGGGGGTTGAAACCGCAAAACCAAAGTGCTATAATGTGGCAGCATAAAGGAAATATGACAAAATTGTTACAGAACATAAATTCAGAAAATAAAGGAGGTCATCCTTTGAAAAAGCTGATAAAAAAATACGGACATATATGGATGTTATCTTACGCATTCATCTATCTTCCCTGGTTCTCAAGACTCCAGGAAAACGTGAATAAGCCTTACCACGTCATGCACACGGCGCTCGACGATCTGATCCCGTTCAACGAATATTTTATCGTCCCTTACCTGATGTGGTTTTTATACGTTGCCGCGACCATCGCGTTTTTCTTCTTTAAAAACCGTGATGACTATTACAGGCTCTGTACTTTCCTCTTCACAGGAATGACGATCAGTCTTCTCGTCTGCACCCTGTTCCCGAACGGAACAGATTTCCGTCCGGCGATCGATCCGGATAAGAACATCTTCTGTTATCTGGTATCGAGACTCTGGAGCATCGATCCATGTATCAACGTTTTCCCGAGCATCCACGTTTACAACTCCGTGGGTGTTCACATCGCGATCTGCCACAGCGAGGAATTAAAGAAACACCCGATGATCGTCCGGGCATCCGGCGTTCTGATGGTTTTGATCTGCCTCGCAACGATGTTCTTAAAACAGCACTCCGTCATCGATGTTGTCGGTGCACTCTTAATGGCATCCGTTATCTATCCGATCGCTTATGCGCCGGAGGCGGAGAAGAAGAAAAAATACGAGACGAGCTTTTAAAATAAGGATTCAGAAATATTTGCAGGACAGCTTTTCAGCTGTCCTATTTTTTCGCGCGAAGATGAAGATCGTCGCAGGCGACCGCGCTCGGCGCGAGAATGTTCCAAGACACATTCGGTCCTCTCCCCTCTGCCTCCCGGGTCTAACTTCATCTTCACGCAAGTGTCCGGTTCCGGCCTGCCAGTGTTTTTTATCCAGAATTTTTACTGCTATAGAAAACAGCCGCCCTCCTGCACGCACATGCGCGCAAAAAGGCGGCTGTCTTACAATCGTCTTTCTTATATTTTAATCCAGCTCTACTTCCGGTACCCGGTCGCAAAATCCACCACATTCCGGTACGGTGTCCCGTTCGCCCACGCCGCGAGATTCTCTCCCGCGATCCTTACGATCCGCTCAAATGTCTCCGGAAGGAAGAAGTTTCCGGCCACATGAGGCGTGATCACGAGGTTTCCAAGATCCCAGAGCGGACTGTCCGCCGGAAGCGGTTCCGGCTCCGTCACATCGAGTCCGCAGCCACCGAGATGTCCCTCTTTTAAGACCTTGTAAAGTCCGTCCGGGTCAACGGCATTTCCGCGTCCGACGTTGATCAGGTACGCGCCCTTTTTCATCAGGCGCAGTCTTCTCTCGTCCATGATGTGGTTTGTAGCGTCTCCGCCCGGGAGCACCATCGCAACGATATCTGCTCTTCCGAGAAGCTCGTCCAGATCGTCCATCGTATGCTGCTCATCCAGATAATCCGGTTTATTCCGGTTCGTGCGGCGGACACCGATCACATGAGCGCCGAGTGCATGGCACTTTCTCGCGTAATCCCCGCCGATATCTCCGAGTCCGAGCACGAGGATCGTCGAACCTTCCACAGATGTAATATTTCCCATGGACTGCCATACGTGCTTTGCCTGGTTCGCATGGTACTGGTTAAAGCGGCGGATCAGGTCAAAAGTCAGCGCCAGCATATGTTCCGATACGGCAAGCCCGTAAGCGCCCGTTGCATTTGCGAGCACCGCCTGTTCCGGAAGGATCCCCGGTTTGATGTACTGGTCTGCACCGGCAGAGTTTAACTGGAACAGTTCCAGATTTTTCGCCTCTTTTACAAGAGCCGGATCGACATTTCCGATGATCACGTTTGCCTCTTTTACATCCTCTGCTGTGACATCGCTGCCGTTCACATAGCGGACGCAGCAGTTTTTGTTGCCAGATGCAGCTTTCTCTTCCAGGAACTTTTTATGATCCTCATTTACCGGGATCGCCACAAGGATATTTTTCTCTAGATCCGCCATGTATAATCCTCTCCGATCGGTCTTGTCGCCTCTTTTAACCACTCATTCTCCTCCGCCGTCATAAACGGTGAAAGTTTCTCGTAGACCGCTTTATGGTACTCATTTAAGTTTCTCACATCGGACGGCTCCATCACGGAAATGTCCACCGCGTCGAGGTCGATCGGCGCGAAAGTCATGTTCTCAAAGCACATGAACTGACCGTACTCGTTCTTTTCCGCTTTTCTGCACATCGTCAGGTTCTCGGTACGGATGCCGTGGCTTCCCTCAATATAAAGTCCCGGCTCGTCCGAAGTCAGCATTCCCTCTTCCAGGACGCAGGAGTCCTGGCGCTCCGGAACGATGCGCCAGCGGATGCCATTCGGGCGCTCATGAACCGCAGACAGGAAGCCGACGCCGTGACCGGTGCCATGGTTGAAGTCGAGTCCGCGCTCCCAGAGCGGTCCTCTTGCCAGATAGTCCACATTGAGTCCGCGGCAGCCATATAAGAATTTCGCATGCATCAGGCGCAGCATTCCCATCATGACAAGTGTGAAATGAACCTTCATCTCGTCCGTGACATGGCCGATCGCGATCGTTCTCGTCACATCCGTGGTTCCCTCATAATACTGTCCGCCGGAGTCAACAAGATAGAATCCGTCTGTTCCGACCGGGCTCTCCTGCTCCTTTGTCGCGTGGTAATGGCACATCGCGGCGTTGGATCCGAATGCGGAGATCGTCGTGAAGCTCGGTCCGAGATAACCTTCCTGGGCTTTCCGGTAATCCTCAAGACGCTCTGCAGCTTCCGTCTCCGTGAGAGCGACCTTTCCGGCGTTTTTCTTCATCCAGTACAGGAATTTTGTCAGGGCAACGCCGTCCTTTAAATGGGCTTTGCGGAGGTTTTCCATCTCCACCGGGTTCTTCACCGCCTTCATGAGGGAAGTCGGGTTCATGGCCTCCACAATGCGGTTGGATGCGTCGATCTTCTTATAGAGAGCAAAGTTTACCTTCTCCGGTTCCAGGAGAACCGTCTCATTCTTCAGTTCCGCCACTGCATCATAGATCGCATCATACTTTTCGATCGTCACATGATTCTTTTCAAAATAAGCGCGCAGCTCCGGAGAGAATTTACGGCTGGCGATAAAGAGTCTCGCCTCGTCCTCCGTGATCAGGGCAAACGCCGGTGCGAGCACATTTCCGTCATCCGAATTTTTGCGGATATTGAAGAGCCATGCGATATCGTCAAGACTTGATAAGATGTGGACAGACGCATTCTTTTCATCCATCTCGGATCTGAGGCGGATCAGTTTTTCCGTCACAGTCTCACCTGCATATTTCACATCGAGAGTCCAGACCTCCGGTGCCGGAAGGATCGGGCGTTCTTCCCATACTTCCCCGGCAAGGTCATCCCCCACGGAGAGAGTCGCGTGTTTCTTCGCCATCATCGCCTCAAATTTTCTTCCCTGGGCTGCATTGACCACGCGGCCGTCAAAGCCTAAAACTCCGCCTTCCGGCATATGGTCCGTCAGGTATTCCTCAATCGTCGGAACGCCTTCCTCTCCCATCGCCATCAGACGTGTGTCCTGACCTTCCAGCTCTCTCTTTGCCTGAACGAAATATCTTCCGTCCGTCCACATGCCGGAAAAGCTCTGTGTGATCACCATGGTTCCCGCGGAACCCGTGAAGCCGGACAGAAATGCGCGGCATTTGAAATAGTCCTCCACGTACTCGGAATCATGGAAGTCAGAGGACGGAACATAGTATGCATCCACATGTCTCACTTTCATCAGGGTCCTGAGTTCCCTCAAACGTTCATTAGCCATTGTTTACCTCCATAAGCGAAGAACAGTTACCGCACGCATGTTTTTGCGGACCGTAACTGTTCTTCTGATATATTCATGCCGGCCGGCTTGCGCCGCCGGGTCGTTCTCAATATAAGTTTGTGCAGATCCATATCTGCTGTGTGTGCGCTCCGGAACGCCTTCCTTACAGGAGCGGGATTCCCGCCTTTGCTGCCTCGGCGCGCACCTCATCCGGCCATAAAGAAGACTGGATCTCGCCGATATGCGCCTTTCTCAGGAAGAACATACAGATACGGGACTGTCCGATACCGCCGCCGATGGTGTACGGGAGCTCGCCGTTTAATAATGCTTTCTGGAATGCGAGTTTCTCGCGCTCCACGCATCCTGCTGCCACTAACTGCTCATGCAGGGATTTCTCGTCGACACGGATACCCATGGAGCTCAACTCCAGTGCGATGTCGAGAACCGGATAGTAGACGATGATATCACCGTTTAATTTCCAGTCATCGTAGTCAGGAGCACGGCCGTCATGCGGCTTTCCGGATTTTAAGTTTCCGCCGATCTGCTCGATAAAGACAGCGCCGTGAAGCTTCACGATCTCGTACTCTCTCTGCTTCGGAGTCAGGTCCGGATAGCGGTCCTCGAGTTCCTGGGATGTGATAAATTCAATGTGCTCCGGAAGAACACGGCCGATATAATCGTACTCATAAGCCATGTAGTCCTCCGTGATCTTTAACGCCTTATATACGGCGCGGACGGTCTCCTCGAGAGTCTCGCGGGTCCGTTCCTCCTTCGTGATCACTTTCTCCCAGTCCCACTGGTCCACGTAGATGGAGTGGATATTATCGGTATCCTCGTCGCGGCGGATCGCGTTCATATCGGTATATAAACCTTCGCCCGGCTCAAAGCCGTACTGCTTTAACGCGTAACGTTTCCATTTCGCGAGGGAATGGACGATCTCCGCCTGTCTCCCGCCTTCCTTGATGTCGAACGCGACCGGGCGCTCCACACCGTTTAAGTTATCATTCAGTCCGGATTCCGGCGTTACAAATAACGGCGCGGAAACACGGGTCAGATTTAACTGCTTTGTCAGTTCCTTCTGGAAAAAGTCTTTTACGATCTTGATCGCAACCTGGGTCTCTTTCAGGTTGATATCCGGAGTATAACCGGCTGGTACAATAAAATTCATTGTGGTGCTCACCTTTCTATGCAGCAGCGTGTCTTCTGTATGTTCGTCTCTGGTCCTGCTGCTGTTATCCATCATATCATCATTTGGGGGAAAATGGAAGAAAAAAGTGTTCGTTATAATTTTTCATTCGTTCACACTTTTTTCCAAAAAACATGGTAAAATGTTTCCAGTATCATTCTGTCTCCGGGAATCACCGGACAGGCAGATTGCTACCAAAAACACTGTAAAGGGGATACATCTATGAAACTTGCGATCGTTGACGACTTAAAGACGGATTCCGACCGTCTTGCCGGCTTCGTTCATACATATATGGAGCAGCATCAGCTTAAACTCGATGCATTGGATCAGTTTGAAAGCGGAGAGTCCTTTTTAAGCGGCTTTACCTCCGGCTCCTACGATCTTATCTTTCTCGACATCTATATGACCGGGATCACCGGCATGGAGACTGCCAAAAAGATCCGGCAGACCGATCATGACTGCCGCCTCATCTTCATCACGACCTCCCCGGAATTTGCCGTGGAAAGCTACGATGTGAACGCCGTCTTTTACCTTTTAAAGCCGATCCGTCAGGAACAGGTCTTTACCGCTCTTGACCGCTGCGCCCTGCGCGCCCGGGAAGACAGCAGGACCATCGATGTTCCGACTGCCCTCGGAACAATGCCTCTCCCGCTCCACAAAATTTCCTACACAGAGCATGTAAACCGCCAGATTCTTGTCCACTTCAAAGACGGAAGGCAGATGGAAGTCCCAATGAGCCAGAAAAGCTTCTCCGCCCTCCTTCTCGAGTATCCGTGGTTCTGCGACTGTATCAAAGGCATGCTCGTAAACTTTGAGGATGTGGACAAACTTCTGGACGACCGCTTTCTCTTAAAAAGCGGAGTCTATATTCCGATCAGCCGTTTAAAATACAAAGACGTGCGGGAACAATTTATCGAATATTCCTATTCCGCAGTCAGAGGAGGTTCCTATGGCGGAGCTGCTTTTTAATGAATTTTTCTGTACCTATCCGTTTCATATTTTTGCCTATCTGCCGTTTCACTCCACACTCCGGATCTCCGGCAGAAAGATCCTCCTGGTTTCGGTCATGGCGGAACTGCTCTACCTGACCGTTTTCGCGCTCTTAGTCAGCGCCGGTCTCCCGGCTGTCTACGTCCAGTACACAGCGATCCCTGTTTTCGGGATCTTCCTCTATTCCCTCGTAAAAGCAAATGTCGGGATCATCACCTTCCAGTATATCTTCGTCATCGACTATCTGATGGTGATCCGTGCCTGCGCCTTCTTCGTCTGCCAGACATTTTTCCACTGCGGATTCTTCTCCTGGCAGTCCGGGCTCATCACATTCGTTCTCGTACTCCTGACCGCCTGGTTCATGATGAAGCGCCTGATGGAGATCATTGACAACCTGTCCGCGATCCAGGCTCCGGCCCTCTGGAAGACCGCATGGCTCCTCCCCTTCTCCGCGACCATGATCATCTTTCTCCTGACCGGCAGCATCCGGAGCGGAAGCTTCACACAGGCCGCCCTTATGGCGAGGATCCTCATGCTCCTCTGCATGTTTCTCATCAGCCATACCCTGATCCTGCTCCTCCGCTTCTTCAAAGAACAGGCAGAAGCAGCCGTCAAGACCGAATCCATGGAAAAACTCCTCGAGATCCAATCCGACCAGTACAACCTCCTCACAGCCAGGATCCGCGACAACAGCAGAGCCCGGCACGACTTCCGCCAGCACCTCGCCGTCATCAAAGACTGCGCAGACCGCGGAGATCTCGCCTCCCTGCAGGCATACTTAAAAGACTACGAATCCATGTTCCCGGTCCAGGATGTCCGCCGCTACTGCAAAAACTACGCAGTCAACGCGATCCTCTCCTTCTACGCAGAAAAAGCCGAAAAAACCAGGATCACCACCCAGTTCCAGATCCAGATGGGAGAACCACTCCTGATCCCGGAGACAGAATTCTGCGTCCTGATCGGAAACCTCCTCGAAAACGCCGTCGATGCCTGCGCAGACACAGATGATGGTATCCAGCCCTTTATCCGTCTCCACGTCTGCCAGACCAGCTCCTCCATGCTCTCGATCACAGCCGACAACACAAGCGCATCCGGCCCGACCTGGTCCGGCGACCGCCTCCTCTCCACCAAACACACCGGCTACGGCATAGGAACCGAAGCCATCCGCATGATCGCAGAACGCTACCACGGCGACGCCAGATTCTCATGGAAAGACGGCATATTCTACGCCTCCGTGATGCTGAACCCGTAAAAAATTATATATTTTCAGCAATGCCAACAGCAACCTCTCCGCTCCCAACGATGTCCCCGAGAGTCTCCACTCCCAGCGATGCCTCCGGCGAGCGTCCCACTCCCAGCAATGCCAGCAGCGAGCGTCCCACTCCCAGCAATGCCAGCGGCGAGCGTCCCACTCCCAGCAATGCCAGCGGCGAGCGTCCCACTCCCAGCAATGCCAGCGGCGAGCGTCCCACTCCCAGCAATGCCAGCGGCGAGCGTCCGGCCGGGAGTGCCTTGATCCGGGGAGCTGGTTCCTCTTAGCAGTCGCACGGGAGCTTAGCGGAACCCTCCCCGCATCCCGGGCACACCCGGCCGGACGCTCGCCGCGTACCCCCGCCAACCACCCCAAACCGCCAAAGCCCCAAAACCCCAAAAAAGCGGAACAGACCACTCAAAAAAATGATCTGTCCCGCTTTCCTTCTATTCATCTTTCCCCAAACGATATCCCAAAGCCCCTTCGCTCCTACATCCCCGGCACATACACCCCACTCTCATTCACATACATCCCATCCGGCGTCCTCCGGCTCTTATACATCTCTCCACTCACCGGATCCAGATAATAAGACTTATTGTACAAAGTGATCCATCCCGTCGCCATATACCCGTCCTCCTGGAAATAATACCACTTTCCATTGATATACAGCCACTTCGCCGCCGGCCACGTCCCGTCACCGTAGTCCCACCACCATCTTCCGTCCGCGCTCTGTTTCCAGGAACCTCCGGCATAAGAACCGATCTCCCCGGAACGCACCCAGGCACTCTTCGTATTGTTCGAAGACTTCACCGCACGGACCTCAAAACTGTAGGAGCCCGTCGTTCCCATCAGTCTCGAAAAATCATAGGACGTCCCATAGATCGTAAACTCGTCCCCTGTGAGACTTCCATCCTTCAAAAGCCGGAGCTGGTAATACTTCGCCCCGCTGACCGCCTGCCATGTTCCCGTTCCGTACGCATTCGGGGACCAGGCAGCACCTGCCGGCGCCTTGATAGTGCTCGTCGTTGAAGAGGTTGTCTTCTTATCGAGCGTCAGACGGAATGTCAGATCAAGCGTGCTCCTGTCATCCCTCTTCACCGCCTTCACATACTCCGCCTTTCCATAACCCGATTTCGCGGAGTCCGAAAGCGTGAGCCGGAAATCCTTCGACGCCGTCCCGGAAAAATAATAAGAATCCTCATCCGCGACCGATAATGTCACCGTGACCTTCGGAGGCTTGGACTCCGTATAGCCGTTTCCGTCATTGTTTTCGATGTAGATGGAATCCACATAATAACGGTCCGTATTATCGCCGTACGGCGTCACTGTGACGTCCTCAGAGTCATCCTTTAAGCCCACCGTACCGTCGATCGTCAGATAGATCTTCCCAACCGCCGTCTTATCCGCAGCAAAAGCCGGAACTACTGCCGCAGCAGCAAAGACTGCCGCAAGAAAAAAACCGACGGCTTTCTTTCCGAATCTCTTCATATCCTTTTTCTTCTCCTTCCCGGAAATTTTTCTCCCATATGTTAATATGTGCAGAAAAACGGTTCCGGAGTACGGGGTCTCCCCCTGCTCCGGCACAGGGCAAAATAAATTTGCCGCACGTCCTCCTGCACAGATCTGTCACATATCCTTTATTTACCTGTTCTTAAAAATCTCAACGATCGCCTTCCACATCTGGACGAGCATGTTCCACATTCTCTGAAGCGGGTTGACCGCTGCCTTCTCTGTCTCCGCATCGAGAAGCTCCGCATCGTCATCCACGCTGATCTCCTCCGTGCGCATGATGATCTGCAGAGTATTCGGCTCCGCGTTCTCATCAGAAGTAAAAGAAACCTTCTCCGCGTTCGGATCCATGTTTAAGAAGTTAGTGTCGTCCTCAAGGTCATTCCACTCATTGTCCATCGTATCCTTCATGGTGCGTCCGGCTTTTCTCATGGAGCTGGTGCTGTCGAGAACATTCAGGCTCTTGTTCAGGACATTCAGACTTCCCTTGATGGAATCCTTCGCCGCCGCATCAAGGCTGTCAGAGCTCTCACGGACCGTATTCTGTACAAGTGTCAGAGAGTTCGTGCTGTTATTCAGCGCATCCGTTGTACGGTTCACAAGCTCTTTGGAATCATCCAGTGCAGACTGAAGATCCGGATAATAGACGTCCAGGGAATCCTTTAAAGCCTTCGTATCCTCGATCAGATAATCCATCTGATCCGTCGTCTGCGCAAGGTATCTCGCGACATTCGACACATCATCCAGCATATTCGATGTGTCGGAAACCAGCGCATTGCTGGAGGAAGCAACCTGGCGGAGCGCTTTCTCCTTCTGTTTTAAGATCCCGATCAGCTCCTGGGCATTCAGCAGACCGGCGTGACCGGCGGAAGTATCTGCTCCCGCAGCCGCCTCGGCAAGTGCCTGGTCATCCGCATCCCCTGCCTCAACATCATAATAATCCGCGATCGCATCCTCCATGGATGCCTGGGATGATGCAAGATTTTTGATAAAGTCCACGATACTCTTCTGGAGCTGTGTGTCCAGCTTTTTGATCTGCTGGACTGCTGATACCACGTCATCAACGCTCACAGATGCACTTCCGGAGCTGCTCTTTAAACCGCGAAGACTCGTATCAAGCTTCCGGAGCGGTTCCTGCATATTTCCGAGCGTATTGACAACATCCGTCAGACTGCTGTGGGCAACCTCGGAGGCATCCTTCGCCGTCTGGATATACGGGATGATCGTTCCGAGCTGCTCGGAAAGGGCATTTAAGGATGCAAGTGCCTGGTCATTGCTGTCCAGGATCTCATCTTTGGAACCGCTGATGATGCCTCTCGCATTCTCCGCCTCGTTTAATCCCTGTTTCAGCTCGTTGACGCCGCTTCTCATGCTCTCCAAAGAAGCTGCCAGCTGGTCCATACTGTCATACAACTGGTCTCCGGCACCTTTCCAGGTGTCCTTCGCATCCTTTAAGTCCACGATATGCTCAAGGTCTTTCACAGTTCCCGGGACCATCGCCATGATGACGCCGGATGTCTCGAATTTGTCAGAGCCGATCCGGATTGTATAGTCTCCGTCCTCGCCCGGAAGCGCCGTATACATGATCGCGGTCTGGGAACCGAGACTCTGCGTCTGCGCGCCTTCCGCCTCGACACTGTAGCATTTGCTCATATCGACGAGCATCGCGACAACGAGCAGCATATTGTTCTTATAATAATCTCTCGCCGCATCGTTCGGTTTCGCGGTCACATGGACCTCCACGAGTCCGGAAGCTCCGGCGAGCTTCTCTGCATCCGTCGGGACTCCGTTTAATTTGTAGGAGACATCCATCGTCCACGGAAGTGTCACCGTGTCCTTGTCGATCGCTCCTTTATAGTAAAAATATCCCTTTGTGTCGGCCGGGAGATTCCAGGTAACTTTTCCGTCTCCGATCTCCGGGGCCGTATTGTTGGTCATATTTGTGACATCGAGATAATTTCCATAGTCCGTGAAGCTCGTGAGTCCGTTTAAGCTCACTCCTTTCACAACATTCACTTTATCTACAGAACCATAGTAATCCAGGTTCACGTACATCGCTTCATCGACGCTCACAGACGCCTCCGCCGCATAGACCGGCGTGGAAACAAGGCTGGTGCAGAGCGTGACAGCTGCCATTCCCGCTGCCATGATCTTTCTATTTTTCTGTCTCATCACCGTTCTCCTCCATTCCTTCTCTATCTGTCATCTCCGGCTCCCTGCCTGCCGCCGCTTCGTTCTCGTCGTCCTCGTAGGGATCTCCGCCTTCCTCTGTATCTTCTTCTGCGTCATCACCGTTCTTTGTCAGACGTCTCTTCTCTCTCCGGTTCTTCGCCCGGCGGTGAAGACGTTTCGCAAGCGCCGCTGCCGGCTTCTCCCCGACGATAAAGTTGTCAAACAAAGTCAGGAGCAGCGGAAGCACTGTCAGTACCAATACAAGGCTGAACAGTCCGCCTCGTCCGATCAGGTGACCAAGGTCGGCGATCGCCGTTGTGGACGAGATCATGTATACAATGTAACCGGCCAGCGTAATGATGGAACCGGATGTAAAGATCGAGGAACAGGACGCCGCGATCGCTTCCACGCAGGCTTTTTTCTTCGGGAGCGTCTTTCTCTTTGCCAGGTAGTTGTTTGCTAAGAGGATCGAGTAATCGACCGTCGCACCCAGCTGGATACTGCTGACGATGATGTAGCCCATGTATACCATCTCAACGCCCTGGAAATACGGCATCGCCATATTGATGAAGATCGCCACCTCGATCGGGATGATGACGAGGATCGGCATGACAGCCGATTTAAAGCTCATCATGACGACGAGGAATACGCCCGCAAGGGACAGCACATTTACATTCTCATAGTCCTTGACGATGAAGGACTTGATATCCTGGGTCGACGGCGTCTCACCGACGAGATAGCTGCCATCCGGATAATATTTCTTTACGATCTCCTGGATCGCATCGGAATCCTTGAATGCCTCCGCACTCTCCGTCTTTGTTCTTGTGTAGATCAGCATCCGGCAGTAGCCGCCTTTATGTAAGAGTTCCACCGTGGACTTCGGAAGGAACTCTTCCGGGATTCCCTCCGGCAGCGTGTCTGCCAGGGCCGTCACGCTCTTTACATAGGAGAGATCCTTGATCTCCTTCGCCATCGCCCGCTCATTGACCTCCGAAGTGTTCGGATACAGGGCGAGCAGCATGTTGCTTCGTCCGAAGATCTTCGTGATCTCCTGGTCATCCTCATAGACCTGGGTTCCTTCCGATGCGCCCATGGAATCATTTCCGTAGAGGAAGTCGTTTAATCCCTGCGCCGTGTAGGCAAGCGGCGTCACAAGGACGATCACTGCGAACACGATCGGGCGGATCCGGTAGATCACCCTTCCAAGGCCGTGGAAATCCGGCATGAAGGAACGGTGTTTCGTCTTCTCATTGAGCTTCGCAAACTTCAGGATCATTGCAGGCATGAAGAATACGACGGTCAGAAGGCTGAACACGATACCTTTCGCAAGGACGAGTCCTAAGTCAAAGCCGATCGAGAACTTCATCGTTACAAGGGCAAGGAAGCCGACGACTGTCGTCAGGCTGCTGGCGAAGATCGAGTTGATCGCCTCCTGAACGGCATTGATGATCGCGTCCTCCTCATTCATTCCCTGTTTGCGGTAATTCATGAACGCATCGAGCAGGAAGATCGAGTAGTCCATGGACGTCGCCAGCTGCAATATGATCGAGACATTTTCCGTCAGGAACGAGACCGTTCCGATAAAAATGTTCGTTCCTTTGTTTAAGAGGACCGCAACACCCATAACCAGCAGGAATAATATCGGTTCCGTCCATGCCGTCGTCGTCACGGAAAGCACTGCAAAGATCATGACAACGGCCACCACGAGGATCTTGCTCATCTCGCTCGCCATGGACTCAGTCATGGATTTGTTCTGGACCGCCATTCCAACATAACAGCCTTTGTCGCCGAGAATATTCTTCATCTCATTGATCGCGTTGGAAGTCCGGCTGGAATCGCTCTCCTCGACAAACGTGATATCGAAGACTGCGTTTCTGTCCTTATAGTAATCCTTGATGTCGCTTTCATTGATGAAATCTTCCCCGGCGTAGATGTTGACGGAACTGTCGCACCACAGCACCTGGTCCACGCCGTCGATCTCGGCGATCTCATCTTTATATTGCTTCGCCTCATATAGTGAGACATCCTTCACCATAACCCGCGCAGTTCCCGGATAACCGAACTTGTCACGCATGACGTCAAGTCCGATCGCCGATTCCGCTGTGTCCGGAAGGTATTTTGTCAGATCGTAGTTTACATTGACGAAATTCATCGTCAAAAGTGATAAGAGACAGCCGATCACAAAGACTGTCTCGATCCACGCGCGTTTATGGATGATGAACGACGCAAGCATATAGGAAAAACCGCCGCTCTGGCTTTTTTTCTTCTCCTTATGCCCGCGGAGCGCGTTCTTTAACTTCTCTCCCATGTCTTCTCTCCTTCAATTCTGAAATGGAGCCGGTCCTGCACCGCGGATCTGGCGCGGGACTGCCCGGTCATTTCTTTTTTCTTACCGCTCCAGAACTACCATATAGTAGTCTTTTCCGTCTCTGATTTCATGGGCGATTCCCATTCTGCGGTAGTATTCCAGAGAATATTTTTTATCATTCTTCCTGTCCGCCTTTTCCTGCATCCGGGTCATGACAGAATCATACGGATCGTACGTCTCCTCCGGTCCCCAGAGGTACATCTCAAAAAATGTCGCACTCTTTCTCTCCGGAAGTACGTTCTTTATGTAATCGCTCACCGTTCCCTCGCCCGGGATCGTATTTCTGCTCTTCGAATATCCCTTCTCCATTGCGAGAGAGAGCCGTTTCTCTGCGATTTCATTTAACGTCTGGTCCAGGACAAAGCTCGCCTGCCCATCGTAAAACTCTACATCCCCGTTGTCATAGTCGTCCTCGGCATCCGGATAAGCATCAAAAAACAGGTCGCTCTTCTCATCATTCATCTCATCAAAGAGTTCCTGTTCCTTCTGATCCAGCATATCAACAGGGTACGCTCCGCCCCGCGTGTTCGGATTTTTCCTCGCATAGGAGAAGATCCCGTCCTTTGTGAACGTGTAGCATGTATTTTCATCCTCGATAAAATCTGTGCTCCAGGCACCGTTTCCCATAAGGTAGTACCAATTTCCGGAAATCTGATTCCAACCCGGCTTCGCTCCGAGCGTCTCCGGAACTGCCGCATAGGCAGGGATCCCGGACATTCCGGTCATCACGCAGAGGATTGCTGCCATTCTTCGTACATCTTTCTTTCTGATCATCCGATCGCCTCCGCTTTTCCTCTCCTGCTCCAGCTGCCTTTCTTTCTCGCATACCCTGCAGCAGGATCTTTTTTATTTCATTCCTTTTACTTGCAATATTATCTATGTTTATGTTAAAATACTCAAGAACCAGTTTTCAAAAATTGTGCCAAATGAGACAATTTGAGTGTTTTTGTCCAATTTGGAATGGATAAAGGAGTTTTGTGCTTTATGTTAAAGCTGCCTATACAGGAAGAGCATGTCTCTGTCCGCAGAACCTACCTGCTTTTGATGAAAGCGCTTCTGGATCTGCTGGCGGAAATGCCGTTTGAAAAGATTTCCCTGACGGATATCTGCCGGGTATCCATGGTCTCCCGCTCTACCTTCTACCGGTATTTTGAGGATAAGTACGATCTGCTCCACTACTGCATCAAAATGTATATTGAGGGACTTCGTCCGGTGGAGGACCTTTTATATTTCAGGAACATGAACTCCCTGCGGATCTTTTTGACGTTCCTGCTCTCACAGGCGCAGGAAAACCTTGCCCAGTACCAGAAGATCTACCAGATAAATAAAAACGGGTCCCTGATGTTCCTGATCCAGCATGATCTCGCTGAGATCCTGGCTGAGAGCGGATGGCACGGGGAAAGCAAAGGGTACCGCCTGAAGATCGCGATGCCGCTCTATGTTTCGTTTATGTCAAGTTTTTACCTCACAACGTTAAAATCCTACCTGGAGCTGGCCGATGACTACACGATCGAAGACTATGTAGAAAATGTGTGCCGGTTTGTCCAGAGGGATTTCTGGGAGGCGAAGGAAGACGAGACATGACAAAATGCCGCCTGTCACCGTTTTTTACCGGGTGAACAGACGGCATTCTTTCTATATTTTATATATTCTATTTTCTCTTCTCTGCGTGTTCATCCCACACCGGAACATCGATCCCCACAACTTTCGAGGTAAACGCGGTTCCGTCATTCTTTTCAAAGTGTTCCCACGCCCGAAGCACATATTTGAATCCGATATACTGTAACGGAAGGTTGCAGTAAACCATGAGGATATTCGCAAAATCACTGAGATCCCAGAGGGCACTCAGATCCATGCCGGCAATATTTGTGATGACGCCGAAGGAAATGACAACAAGGCAGAGCACACGGATCGTATTGATAAATGCAGGCCGTGTCGAGATCCGGTTCGCGCACATCTCCGTGAAGGACATAAAGCCTACCAGGCAGGTAAACGCAAACAATCCGAAGCAAACGCTGACGAGCATCGTCACAAGATGGTAGATGGTTCCATTTCCGGTGAGTGCGCCGCATGATGTCAGGAAACGGTCAAGTTTCCCGAGTTCAAACCATGCCGCACTGTCCTCCGTGAGCCACATTCTTCCCATGACAACGACAAAACCTGTCAGGGTGCAGATCACGATCGTGTCGAGGAAGACGCCGAGTGCCTGGACACAGCCCTGATCACACGGATGGTTCGCATCTGCTGCCGCTGCCGGCATCGTGATGGTTCCCTGTCCTGCCTCATTTGACATCAGGCCGCGCTTGATGCCCTGGCTCAATGCAATGCCGAACGCTCCGCCGAAGACTGCTTCCGGACGGAATGCCTCTGAGAAGACTGCGCCGAAGAACCACGGGATCCTCGGGATGTTAAAGACGATGAGGAGGACAACCGTCAGGATATAGATTACTGCCATGACCGGAACTAACAGGTCTGTGACCTTTGTGACTTTTTTGATCCCGCCAAAGCTGATGATCGCCGTCGCAACAATGAGAACTGCGAAGGAGATCCAGTAAAGGGACGAATTCGTCTCAATCACGGTCCCGGTAAATACGCCCGCGATCGCGCCGACCGCAGAGATCGTGTTGAAGCCCTGTGCCGGGAAGCAGAGGAACGCGTAGATAATATAGAGGACACTGAGCGCCGCTCCTGCCCACGCTGCATTCTTCAAAAGTCTTCTTCCGTAGAATGGCAGGCCGCCCACATATTCGTCGTCTTTCCGCTCTTTAAAGATCTGGGAGAGCGTCGCCTCCACGAAAGCCGTCGACATTCCGAAGAACGCGGAGATCCACATCCAGAACAGCGCGCCCGGACCGCCCGTGGAGATCGCGCCGGTGACACCCAGGATGTTTCCGGGACCGACACGCATCGCCGTCGACAAGAGGAATGATGCGAGGGATGAAATTCCCGTTCCGCTGCTCTTCTGCCTCATCAGGACATGGAGTCCGTAGCGGAATTTCCGCACCTGGATAAAACGCAGACGGAATGTAAAATAAATTCCTGTTCCGACTAAAAGAATGATCGCCAGACTGAAATTCCCGAGGATCGGGATCTTCGCATACCAGTCAAAGTTTGTCGGAAAATCCCAGAACAGGTTTGAGACGATCTGGATCTTCCCGCATATGGCATTTACGGCCTGAAACAATGCTTCCATAGCTTTTCCTCCTCATGATCTCTTATTTGTGTGAATGATCGGATCGAACGCCCCGGCATTTTCACACGCCGCAGTCGAATTCAGATTATCGTTTCACGCTGCGAAATTTGCGCATTGATTTTCGATATTCCGGATTCGTTTTTGTATATGTTTCTATAATATCTCTGATATTTGGTATTTTCAAGAAAAAATTGTCATATTTCAGAAATTTACAAAACTCATGTTCCTTCCACATTTCATTCCGGTATACTTTCAGAAACACACAGCGCCCCATACCCCAATCTCGGATTCGGATACTCCAGCTCGGACGGCAGCCGTTTCGCCCCTTTCCTCAGGTACGCTTTCACTTTCTCCCCATAAAGGTACGGGTCATTCCCTCTCACGATCCCCCACTCCATGAGAAGCGCCGCGGCTCCGGCGACGAGGGGCGCCGCAAAGGACGTTCCTGTGACCGCCTCATATCCGCCTCCGCTCTTCGGAGCCATGATCCCGACGCCCGGCGCTGCGAGATCCGGCTTCTGGGCATGATAGATCCTGGTGTCCCCGCGGCCGGAAAACGGGGCATAGATCCCGGTCCGGCTGTCGTAGGCGCCGACAGTGAGCGGACGGAACGCCGTGGACGGGATCGTGAGCGTCGTCTCCGGCGACGGTTCGAGAAAAGCCGTATTCTGCCCGAGTGCGGCGGATGACGGAAGCCAGAGATCCACATATGTATCTTCCCGCCCCTTTCCGAGAAACCGGAAAATCCAGATTCCGCTCTCCACATACGCCTGCTCCGGAACGAACTCGATGTAGATCTCCTGGGCGGCATTAAACGGGGACGGCTCCCCGTAATAGATCAAAAGCTCCGTCTCCCCGATCCGGATCCGGTCCGTCCCACGTATCGGAAGCAGTTCGAACTCCGCGTCACCGAACGGATCTCTCAGAAAGATCCGCATCCCATCCTCATAATTTTTCCAGATCTGTACTCCGAATCCCGTTTCATAATTGCCCACCGAAAGGCGGACTTCCGCGATCCTTCCGGGCACGATCACCGGTCTTGCGTGTCCTCCGGAATCCCCCTCGTTCCCCGCTCCGGTCACAAATACGAAGCGTCCCATCTGCGCCAGGGAATCGAGATACCTCTCCAGAAGTCCGCCGCCGTCATGCGACCCGTATGTATTTCCGAAGCTTAAGTTCACCGCCATCGGTCTCCCCAGCTCCAATGCCTTTCGCACAGCAAGATCCATCCCGCTCATCAGCTCTGTCGTCCTCGGAAATCCTGCCGGATCCGGGATCCCAAGGCGGACAACGATCAGCTCGCTCTCATATGCGGCCCCGCGGTACAGCCCACCGCTTGCTCTCCCGTTTCCGGCCGCGATCCCAGCCACCGCTGTCCCGTGACCACTCGTGTCAAACGATGGACTTCCGAAATTTCCTGGTGTTTTCTCCCCGCGGAGCAGCTCATCGATTTCCGCCTTTTCATATGTCTTCCCGGTGACCTGATCGTCCAGATACAAAATTCTCGTAGTTCCATCTTCATTCCGGAAATCCTCGTGAAACAGATCGATCCCGGAGTCGATCACTGCCACCAGAACGCCTCTTCCTGTGAGTCCCTCATTTCCGCTCTGTGCCGGAAGAAAGCAGGAGGCCGCTCTCGCCCGGTTCAGGGCAAAGAACAGCCTCTTTGGTTTCTCCGCATATTCAATTTCCCGAAGTGCGATCACTCCCGGGACATCCCGCTCCGGGATCCGGAGGATTGCAAAATCATTTAAAAGATACCTCCCCGAAACAGCTGGGAATTTTTCTCTCAGCGCAGACGCAAGATCCCCGTGGTATTTCACGATGATCTCCCAGGTCCGGTCCGCCCTGTCATATCCAATATTCAGCTCCTTTGTCCGCTCTCTCGTCTCCTCCGGAACGGAAAATGCCAGATTTAAGAGATTTTCAGCCTTCTGATCTTCCATATCCGCCGTGCCGCATCTCCTCTGTCCCCTGCCTGTTTCACACCGGCGAAACTTACATGCCGGATCCCACATCATCACGATCTGACGCAGATTCCATCGCAGACAGATTCATTCCGGATATTTTATGCGGTGACTGCGAATCCTGTTCCGAACCTCTATCCGAAGATTACAAACGTCTGCATCAGGTACATGAACACCGGGATCGTCACCATGCTGATCACGGTTGTCACAGTGATGACGGTACAGGCAAACTCATAGTCCCTGTCATACTCCCGCGCCATGATCCCCATCTGTGCCATCGCCGGCATCACGGTCAGCATGAAGAATACCTCCCTCATCTCCTGTGTCACCGGCAGGAGTCTGAGGAACATAACGGCGGCCGTCGGCACCATCACAAACCTCATGAGCACAGCCACGATGATGTCCTTCCCGATTTTGATCGATGACGGTTCCATGTTCCGGATCACACTTCCGATGAACACAAGCGCCAGCGGGGATGTAACTCCGCTGATCATGGACAACGGTTTCAGGATAAAATCAGGGACTTCGATCCTGAAAAAGACTGCTGCCATTCCAAGAAACATTCCTACGACCGTCGGGCAAAACAGATTTTTGATATTCTGCGCCCATCTCGCACTCTTGCCGTTTTTTTCTCCCCGCTGCAACAGACTGATCCCCAGCGTCCAGAAGAGGACTGTGCTCGCGATATAATAGATCGCGCCGACGGAAGTGATCCCCTCTCCCCAGAGCGCCTGGATCACAGGAAATCCGATAAAAACGACATTCGGGAAACCCGCTGCCACGATAAAAGTATCCTGCCTGTCCTCCCAGATGCGGCACACCTTTGCCGTCACTGCCGCTAAACAGACGCACATTAAGATCAGCGCAAACACATACGGCACCTTTGTGATCAGGAACAGAAGGCGTTCCCGGCTGTCCAGGTCTCGATAGATATTATAAAACATATAGAACGGGAGCGTCGCCTCCACCGTAAATTTAGAAAGAAAATCCATTCCGTTTTTTCCGAACCATTTCTTTCCGGCGAAATAGAAGCCCATTCCGATCAATATCAACAATGCAAAAATACATTTTATCGATTGTAAGACCATTCCCATCCCCCTGAATCCATAAAAGAGTCGTAACTGTTCAGTACCCTCACAGTTACGAGCAAAAATCCATTCCAGATCGGCTTCGCCGATGGGATTTTTGCCTTCCGTCCCATGTTTTATTACGGTCAGCGCAGCAAGTGCGCAGACCTACTGAATAGTTACAAAGAGTCTATAAAAAAAAGACCCCCGGAGTCATCAGACCCGGGGGCATCGTGCAAATGACACGTTTGATCCTATTACTGTGCAGTTGTAATATTCATGACAATGCTGTCAAGAGCACTTGCATTTTTGATCCTTCCGTTGGTATAGATCACAACCATATATCCGTCCTGTTTCCGGCAGTAGTAAGTACTCGTTGTTTTCTTTCCGGTTACAGATGCTTTATAATACTGCTGGTTTGCGATCGTCACAGCAGTCGCCTGCGTTGCCTGACCTTTCTGTGCTTTCTCAATACCAACAAGTGTGTTTACAAATGTCTGTGCATCCATATCCTGTTTATTCTTCATATCGAGATAATAGATCTCCACGTCACCGTTATCCGTGCTCATGCAGAGATCCTGCGTACGGTATGGATTTCCGATCGCATTATATTCGCTTCCGATATAGTCATCACCGACATCTTCTTTTGTCTCCGTTGTTCCGATGATCTGCGGGATGCAGAGGTTCGACCAGGTATTGTAATATCTTCCTCCTGTGATATGTCCCTTCGGAGCAGTTGTTCTCGGCGCTACCCAGCTTCCATCGTCACCAAATGTATAATCAACGCCGCCAATGTTTCTTGTGGTGTTGGAGACCATAATGTGGGTTGCCGGATCGATATAGTACCATACTTCATTTCCGCGTCCGTCTCCCTCTTCGGATTTGATCCATCCGCTTGCGAGGTTTCCGTCCTTGTCATAATAACGCCAGTTGTTTTTTGCGTCACTCTCCCAGCCGTACTTTGTTTCTCCGGAAGCAGTCTCATCTGCAAATGCAGTCACCATATTTACACTGCCGATCGCTGCAGCGAGCGCTGCCATAAGCATAACTTTCTTTAATTTCATTTTCAATCCACTCCTTCATGGGTTTTTATCAACTAATGCCATTATACAGGGATTTTTTTGAGAACGCAAGCGCTAAGAACTGGAAGATGGCAGGATTTATAAAGAATTAAGAAAAAAGCGGCAAATTTTGTCATTTCTGACATAGATTTGCCGCTTTTTCCACTTGTTTGTATCTCTGATCCCTGCATCCGATCTCCGTTTCCGGCAGCGATGTTCCGCTGCAGTTTCCGGTCATCGATCAGGATTACTTTCTCATGATGATCTCGTCTCTTCCCGGTCCGTTGGAAACCATGGTGATCGGCACTCCGATCTCTTCCTCGATCGTCTCGATATACTTCTTGCAGTTCTCCGGAAGATCCTCGTAGTTCTTGATCCCGCGGATCTCGCACTTCCAGCCCGGAAGAGTCTTGTATACCGGTTTTGCCTTCTCAAGCTCCGGAGTTGTCGGGAAGTCTTTTGTTACCTTTCCGTCGATCTCGTAGCCTACACAGATGTGAAGCTCGTCAAGATATCCTAAAACGTCGAGAACCGTGAGGGCAACCTCTGTGGAACCCTGGATCTGAACGCCGTATCTTGTAGCAACAGCGTCGAACCATCCCATTCTTCTCGGACGTCCTGTTGTCGCACCGAACTCACCGCCGTCGCCGCCGCGTCTTCTTAACTCGTCTGCCTCGTCTCCGAAGATCTCGCTGACGAATGCGCCTGCGCCAACCGCACTGGAGTAAGCCTTAACAACCGTTGTGATGTTCTTGATCTCATACGGCGGGATACCTGCGCCGATCGCACCGTAAGCAGCCAGTGTGGAAGAAGATGTAACCATCGGGTAGATTCCGTGATCCGGATCCTTTAAGGAACCGAGCTGACCCTCTAAGAGGATGTTCTTTCCTTCCTTGATCGCATCGCGGAGATATTTGGATGTATCGCATACATACGGAGCGACCATCTCTTTGTACTCCATAAGAGTATTGAAGATCTCCTTCGGATCAAGAGCCGGCTGATGATATAAATGCTCTAACATTACATTTTTCAGTGTGCAGACATTCTCGATCTTGTCCATCAGTTCCTTCTCGTCGCCGAATAACTCGTTGACCTGAAAACCGATCTTTGCATATTTATCAGAATAGAACGGAGCAATTCCGGACTTTGTGGAGCCGAAAGACTTACCAGCCAGACGCGCTTCCTCGTAAGTATCAAATAAGATGTGATACGGCATTAAGATCTGTGCTCTGTCGGAGACAAGGATCTTCGGCATCGGAACTCCCTGGCTTGTCAGGTCATTTAACTCTTTTACAAGGAACGGGATGTTTAATGCCACACCGTTTCCGATGATGCTTGTCGTATGATTGTAGAAAACACCGGACGGAAGCAGGTGAAGGGCAAATTTTCCGTAATTGTTGATGATGGTGTGACCAGCATTGCTGCCGCCCTGGAAACGAACGATAATGTCGGATTCCTTTGCCAGCATATCTGTGATCTTGCCTTTTCCCTCGTCGCCCCAGTTGGCGCCTACGATTGCTCTAACCATGTTCTAATATCCTCCTTTGGACGTTCAAACGGAATGCACTTTGCGCATCCCGGCGTCTTACGCAGTTGTAGCTGTCATATTCATGACACTTTCATAGTTTACAACAAAAGTCTCCATAAGTAAAGTCAATATTTATTATGAAGTCCATAATAGCAACTTATGTATTGCTATACACAGCAGGAATTTTCTGAACTGAAAATTCCGTACAAAGGCCGGATCCGTCACCCCCGACGTTCCCTCAACACTTCTAAAAACCGCTCTCCCGCCGGTGAGATCGGTACCTTCCGGTCCGTCACGACGCAGATCTCGCGCTCCGGCATCATCTCCCGGAAGGCAAGCTCAAAGAGTTCTCCGCTCTCGATCTTCTCCTTCGCGAATTCCTCCATCACGCAGCCGATCCCCATGTTCCGGATCGCGAACTGGACGATCATATCACTGGTGGCGAGCTCAAACTCCGGTTCCAGGACGATCCCGCGCTTTTCTAGGAAGCGGTCCATGAACTTTCTCGTACTCGTATCCTTTTCAAGGAAAATACAGGGCAGATGCTCCAGTTCCCCGTACTCCATCCGCTTTCCCTTCAGCGTCCAGAACTTGTTTCCGGCGACAAAGGTATTACGGATCTTCTTCACCTCAAAGGCTTCCACCTCCGGTCTCGCGTCAAACGGCGTGCTCACAACGCCGAAATCGATCTTTCCCTCGTACAGAGACTCGATCGTCTCCGGCGTCGGCGCATTGGAGACCATGACCTTGATATTCGGATATCGCTCGTGGAAGGTCTCCAGGTACGGAAGCAGGTAGAACTGCAGCGTCATATCGCTCGCGCCGATCCGCACCTCTCCCATGTCCATATCCACGAGGCGCTTTAACATCTCCTCGCCGTCCAGGATGTTTTCCATCCCGCGCTCCACATAAGGATACAGGAGTTTTCCCTCCGTGGTCAGTTTTACGCCTTTCTGGGTCCGCAGGAAAAGTTTCGTGTTCAACGCCTTCTCCAGCTGTTTAACCGCCTGGCTCGCCGCAGGCTGGGAAATGCAGAGCGCCTCTGCTGCAGCGGTAATGCTGCCGAGGCGCCCTACATAATAAAATACTTTATAATATTCTGTACTGATGCTGCTCGCATGTTCCATTATACATTGATCTCCGCTTTTACTCCGAGAAGATCCGCATTTTCCTTTAAGATCGGGCGGACAACCTCATCAAGGAACTCATCAACCTGTCTCGGTGCGCGGCCGACATACTTCTTCGGATCCATAGTCTTCTTTAACTCGTCGAGGCTTAAATTGAAGGACGGATCTGCAGCGATAAGCTCTAAGAGATTGTTGTCCTTTCCTTCCACTTTGACGTTCTTTCCTGCCTCCATGGAGAGCTCACGGATGCGCTCATGGAGTTCCTGTCTGTCTCCGCCGGCTTTTACCGCATCCATCATGATATTCTCGGTCGCCATAAACGGAAGCTCTGCCATTAAGTGTTTCTCGATCACCTTCGGATATACCACAAGACCGTCGACAACGTTTAAGTAGAGGTCCAGGATGCCGTCGATCGCTAAGAATCCTTCCGGAATGGAAAGACGCTTGTTCGCGGAGTCATCGAGGGTACGCTCAAACCACTGGGTGGAAGCGACGAGCATCGGGTTCATCATATCGGACATCACATAATTCGCTAAGGAAGCGATACGCTCACTTCTCATCGGGTTTCTCTTGTATGCCATAGCGGAGGAACCGATCTGGTTCTTCTCAAACGGCTCTTCCACTTCTTTTAAGTGCTGGAGAAGACGGATGTCGTTGGAGAACTTATGGGCGCTCTGGGCGATTCCGGCAAGAACGGAAAGCACACGGCTGTCGATCTTTCTGGAATATGTCTGACCGGATACCGGGTAGCACTGGGAGAATCCCATCTTTGCGGCGATCCGTCTGTCTGCCTCGCGGCACTTCTCATGATCTCCGTCAAAGAGCTCTAAGAAGCTTGCCTGGGTACCTGTAGTTCCCTTGGAACCAAGTAATTTCATGGAACCGATCACATGGTCAAGATCCTCAAGGTCAAGGCAGAGTTCCTGCAGCCATAAGGTCGCACGCTTTCCTACGGTCGTCGGCTGGGCCGGCTGGAAATGTGTGAATGCCAGTGTTGGGAGTTCTTTATACTTATCAGCGAAATCGGAAAGCTCTTTCATCACATTGATGAGTTTTTTTCTGACAAGCTTTAATGCCTCCGTCATCAGGATGATGTCGGTGTTGTCTCCAACGTAGCAGGATGTGGCACCGAGGTGGATGATTCCCTTTGCCTTCGGGCACTGGAGTCCGTAAGCGTATACGTGGGACATCACATCGTGGCGGACAAGCTTCTCTCTCGCTTTTGCTTCCTCGAAGTTGATATCCTCCGCATGGGCTTTTAACTCTTCGATCTGCTCATCTGTGATCGGAAGACCGAGTTCTTTTTCTGTCTCAGCTAATGCGATCCATAATTTTCTCCAGGTCCGGAATTTTTTCTCCGGGGAGAAAATATACTGCATTTCCTTGCTTGCGTAGCGCTCAGAGAGCGGGCTCTGGTATCTGTCGTTCATGACAAAATCCTCTTTTCTAATTCAATGTTTTTGTAGTTCAATATACTTTCACGAATTTTCAGCTAACTGCGGGGCTTTGTGGAACATTAAAATTCCCCTTGTTATTTCTCATAACTTCCGCGGATATCTTCTTCCGGCGGATCCACCGGATACTCTCCGGAGAAGCATGCCGTACAGATCGGAAGTCCGTTTGCCATTTCTTTTAAGCGCTCCATCTTTAAGTAGGCTAAAGAATCTGCTCCGATCACCTTGCAGATCTCATCCACGGTACGGTTGTGGGCGATCAGCTGCTCACTGGACGGAATATCGGTTCCGAAGTAGCACGGATAGAGGAACGGCGGCGCGGAGATCCGCATATGGACTTCCTTCGCTCCTGCCTCACGCAGCATGTCCACGATCAGGTTGCTGGTGGTTCCGCGGACGATGGAATCGTCGATCATAACGACGCGCTTTCCTTCCACGGCCTCTTTTAAGACGTTCAGTTTGATCCGGACCGCAGACTCACGGCTGCTCTGTCCAGGTTTGATGAAGGTTCTTCCGACATAGGAGTTCTTTACGAACGCCATCGCATACGGAATTCCGGATTCCATGGAATATCCGAGGGCGGCGGCATTTCCGGACTCCGGAACACCCACAACGATATCCGCGTCTACCGGTGAATCCTTCGCAAGGCAGCGACCTGCGTAGATTCTTGAGTGGTAAACTCCGACACCGTCAAAGACGCTGTCCGGTCTTGCAAAATAAATATATTCAAAAATACATCTCGCTTCTTTTTTCGGGTCATGCATCATGAGATTGGACTTGATGCCATCCTTATTGATCGTCACGATCTCGCCCGGAAGCACGTCGCGGACAAAGGTAGCTCCGATCGTGTCAAGCGCGCATGTCTCGGAGGTCAGGATATAGGCATTATCACGCTTACCGATGCAGAGCGGCTTGAAGCCCTGCGGGTCACGGGCGCCGATCAGCTTTCTCGGGCTGGAGATCACAAGGGAGTAGGCGCCCTTGATCTTCTTCATCGCGTTTGCCACGGCTTCCTCAGCGGTTCCCACCTTACAGCGCTCTCTCGCGATGTGGTAGGCGATGACCTCAGAGTCGATCGTGGTCTGGAAAATCGCTCCGTCGTAAGCGAGTTCTCTGCGAAGCTCCGGCGCATTGACAAGGTTTCCATTGTGTGCCAGTGCCAGAGTTCCCTTCACATAATTTAAAACGAGCGGCTGTGTATTCTCGATTGTGCTGCTTCCGGCAGTCGAATACCGGACATGGCCGACACCGATGTTTCCTTTTAATTTTTCCAGCTTCTCTGACGTGAATACTTCGTTGCAGAGTCCCATCCCCTTACAGGCATTGACAACACCTTTCGGTCCGTATGTATCGCTCACCGCAATTCCGCAGCTTTCCTGTCCGCGGTGCTGTAATGCGAACAATCCGTAATAAATGGTTGATGCAACATCATTTCCGTCCAGATCGTACATTCCGAAAACGCCGCACTCCTCATGCAGCTCGTCTGTTCCCCAGTCTAAAGTAAGTGATTTCTCCATAAATGCTTTTCATCCTCTGATTTATAAGTTTTTGCGATAAAACAGCAGTGTTTCAGTAGAAATTATAATACATACCCTATGGAAAATCAAGAAGAAGTTCCTCTCTCAAGGAGTCCTGTGGACTTCTTTGTGAAACCAGAACAAATTTCCGGCCTCTTTTTCAATCCCTATGCCATAAATTTCCCCCTCTGTCTCAGAGACAGAGCCGGCAGAAATTCCTGTATCAAAATCCGGTACAAGGTATGTTTTTTCCGTCATTCCGGCTTTTGCGTAAGAATACGCAAACCAGAGAAGTTCCAACAGCAGAAGGACTCTTGCCGTTTTCAAGGCTACTTTTCTTATCTTTTCCCTTCGGTATCCATGTCTCCACGGATGGTATGGACGATACAGATAGCGGATAGCGTTCCCTCCTTTCAGGATTTTTAGGGTTCATTTTCACAGTTTCACGGTTTCCTATGTAATTTTTCAATATGCATTCTTATTATATCTTTTTTCCCGCATTTTCTCAACTGAAAAATGGCCCGCAGGATCATACTGCGGTATTTCACATTTCTGCACACGGGCGGGAATTTTCCGGCCGGAAAATGCCGCATGATACCGTCGCATTGGTTCCCGACATGCCGGTCCGGAATGCAGAGCATCGGCAGAAACATGCTGCAGCACACGGGCATGGGACGCTCGTGTACTGCAACGGTTTCGCGTTCCCTCTTAGTCTGCCCGGGTTGTCTCCCGCGCGCTGCTCTCCGCTCCCGCCGCGGTGGTCCCCGACATGCCGGTCACATCGTCCGTCAGGTTATTGATGCCGTCTCCCACATCATCTACCATGTCCCTCAGGACTCCTCCGCTCTCGCCGGCCGTCTGGGACGGGGCGTTCGTACTCTGGTTCGTGCCATCAGTCCGGCTCTCCATGGTCGTTCCCGCTCCGGCGCTTCCCGTATCCGGAGCCGTGGTCATATTATTTCCGTTCTTTCTTCCGCATGCTGTCATGACGGTCACGGTCATCACAAGAAGCACACATACTCTGATCCATCTGATTTTTCCCATAAAAAATAATCTCCTTTCTACGGCTATTATGTACCATAGAAAGGAGAAGTATTTTGGAAAAAAACGGATATTAACCGATCACGTCGGACATATCATAAAGTCCTGCCGGTTTTCCTGCAAGGAATTTCGCAGCCTCCACAGCGCCCTTCGCGAAGATCTCTCGGGAGTAAGCGGTGTGTGTGAAGGTGATGACTTCATCGCGGCCTGCGAACATGATATCATGCTCGCCGACGATGGTACCGCCGCGCATAGCCTGGATCCCGATCTCCTTCGGATCTCTTGCGACACGCTCGGAGGAACGGTCATATTTATAGTGGTAGGTATTGTCAAGACTCTCATTGATAGCGTCTGCAAGAGCGATGGCTGTTCCGCTCGGCGCGTCGATCTTACGGTTGTGGTGCTTCTCCAGGATCTCGATATCAAATCCTGCTGCCGCAAGGACCGGGGCAACCTCTTTTAATGTCTTCATGAGAAGATTGATCCCGATGGACATATTTGCAGAGCGAAGGACTGCGTCCACTTTGCTCGCCTCTTTTACATGGTTTAACTGATCCTCAGAAAGTCCTGTGGTACATAAAACGACCGGAACCTTCTTCTCCTCACAGTAATCCAGGAGTCCGTCAACCGCTTTCGCGGTGGAGAAGTCGATGATGACATCGACCTCCGGGCACTCAGCGAGAGATTTGAATACCGGATATCCTGCGTAAGTTTCTGTGTTCATATCCACGCCTGCGACGATCTCGATCGCGTCATCCTTTGAGATAATATCCGTGATCACATGTCCCATCACACCGTGGCATCCATTCATAATTGCTCTGATCATTGTTTTCTCCTCATCTGAAACCGACCGGCAGTGCGCCGCCATACTGCAGTTCCGCCGCGGCTTTTTTCCTATCGTTTCCTACAGGATACCGAAATCCTGCATTGCCTTCTTTAATACTTCCTGGTGCTGCGGCTCCATCACTGTAAGCGGAAGTCTCGGCTCGCCGACATTCTTACCCATTAAGTTTAACGCTGCCTTTACCGGGATCGGGTTTACCTCAGAGAACAGAGCTTCGATCAGCGGAAGAGCCTTTAACTGGATTCGTCTGCTGGCTTCCACATTGCCTTTGAAGAATTCTGCACACATATCGTGGGTCTGCTTCGGAGCAACGTTGGAGAGAACGGAGATCACGCCCTTTGCGCCGAGTGCCAGCATCGGAACGACCTGGTCATCATTTCCGGAATATACATCCACATATCCTCCGGAGAGCTGGAGGATCTTCGCAACTGCGGAGAAGTTTCCGCTCGCTTCCTTGACTCCGACGATATTCTCGACATTCTTGCAGAGATCAACGATGGTCTCCGGAGCGATGTTGACGCCGGTACGGCTCGGTACGTTATAGAGGATCGCCGGGATCTTGATGGAGTTTGCGATCTTTGTGAAATGTGCCTTTAAGCCATTCTGTGTCGCTTTATTGTAGTACGGGGAGACTAACAGGACACCGTCCGCACCAGCTTCCTCAGCCTCAACGGAAAGTTCAACCGCTGTCTGCGTACAATTGGATCCTGTTCCGGCAACGACCGGAATCCTTCCGTTTACGACTTCGCATACGAAACGGATCACCTGGATGTGCTCCTCCTCGGATGTTGTCGCGGACTCGCCTGTGGTTCCCATCGCTACGATACAATCAGTTCCGCCTGCGATCTGTTCCTCGATCAGGCTTTCAAGTACCTCATAATTTACTGATCCATTTTCCTTAAATGGCGTTACAAGTGCTACGCCGGCTCCTTCAAAAATAGCCATACTGCGTCCTCCTCTTTATTATGTAAAATATCATGTCAAAAGAAAAGGAGCTGAGATCAAATAAGATGTCAGCTCCCGGATCTTCCAGATTAAGCAGCCCTCCATCTTTTTCTAAAGATGACAGTCATACGATTCTTCACCGCATGCCCAGAAACGGGAACCCTAGGGACTTATTTTCCTGTCTCTTCGGCGCCCTCCCCTTTTCTCCGACAGCCATTTCCCTTTATCTGCCGGTCTACTCATGTCAGGCGCGACCTCTACTTATCATTTATGGTATCATCATTCCTGATGATTGTCAATGTCTATGTTTTCTGCCTGTGAAATCCGTAAATTCTTTCCTGTGGAAACTACAGAAATTTCATTCACATACTTCTCGATTCCCTCCGGACACACCCGTCCGGTCATGATCAGATCGGTCTCCTCATCTCTTGCCTCAAGGAAACTCCGGAATTCTTCGGCTGAGATGATCCCCTGGTCCACGATCCCAAGGATCTCATCCAGGATCAGAACGTCACACTCCCCCGTTGTCATTACCTTTTTCGCGAAATTGAAGCCATTTCGCAGGTTCATCAATTCCTCGTGCTTCTGCTCTTCCGGAAGGTCCTCAAACCGTTCCTTTGAATGTTCGAAGCAGAAAAATTTCAGATCCGGCTCCAGACGTTTTAAAACGTCCGCCGCTTCCTCTCCGATCATTCCTTTCAGGAACTGTACCATAATGACCCTTTTTCCGCGGAAAACTCCCATCATTGCGTATCCAAGCGCCGACGCGGACTTTCCGTTACCCGCTCCGCAGATCACACGGACTCTGCCACTTGCCATGATCATTCCCTCTCTTTGTGTATACCATTCGCTGAAGCTTTTCAAGACTTCCGTTATGCTATATTATCACACCTTACTTCCGTTTGCAAGAGATTTGCCTGTATGCCGGCGGGATCCGGACAGCAGTATGCTGCAGTATGCTGCAGTACACGGACACTCCATACCCGTGCACTGCAGCAGGATCTTCTATACTTCTGCGTGTTCCGCGCATTCCAGTTTGCTCACGGATACCTCGTACGCCACGCGTTTCTCGCACTCTGTCTCACTGACTTTTTTTGTGTACTCCCTGCTCTGGACACGCCCCCAGATCAGGATCCTTGTTCCGACGCCGAATCCGGATGCATATCTCGCGTTCCTGCCCCAGGCGATGCACGGGATATAGTCAGATTTTCCGTACGGCCGGTTCACTGCCACGAGAAGATCCGCGATCTCTCTTCCGAGCGGGGTCTTCCGGTAGACCGGCTCCTTGCATATGTACCCGTCCAGGAAGATCTGGTTCGTCTTCGTATAATCCGTGAACTCCTCCATGAAACGGACTTCTCTGACAAACACAGACAGGACCAGACGGTTTTTCGTCCCCTCATGGCGGTTGTAGGAGCGGAACTGTCCGGAAGCTTCCATTGTACAGCCCCGGTAATCTTTCGTCACATCGATCAGACGTTCTGATATCATAAGCGGGATCGTGTCCGCCTGCTCACTCAAACGATTTACGAGAAGATCCACCAGATAGAATCCTTCCCCGAACACTGCATGACTGAATGTGAATCCTGAAACGATCGTTCCGATTACGGTTACTTTGTTGTTCTCCATTCCTTTTTCTGTCATAGTATTTTCTCCTTTTTGATTGTTTTTTCCGCTATACAGCTTTTACCGTATATTTGTATGTAATCAGAACGTATTTCAGAACCGTTTTGTGTCCGTTTTTTCCCTGTTTTTGTCGACAATACTCCTTTTGTTTTTCCAGTTTCTGACAGGAACCCCCATTTTTACCATATGCAGGCAGAATTATTACTTTTCGCGGATAAGAATTTTCCGAGCTGAAAATCCCGGACAATGCAGTTACGACAGCAGATTTTCCCTGGAACTCTTCACGGGACCTCTTCATTTTTGCCTGTACTTGTTATTTTTTTCTGTTCATGTTAATATTTTATAAAGATCGTCGTAACTGTTCAGTACCCTCACCGTTACGGGCAAAAATCCATTCAGGATCGGCTCCGCCGATGGGATTTCTGCCTTCCACTCTATGAATATATGAAAGGACAACAGCCCTGGGATCCCCGGGCTGTTGTGAAAAGGAAAAGACTTTTATGATCCACCTGCTTCTCTTCGGACGACAGGTCTATTTGAAATATTCTGCGGACGAAATGTCCGTATATGCCGCACAGGCATCATTTTTCATCATCATGGCAGCATTCCCGTTTTTCATGGTCCTCCTGGCCCTGATCCAGGTCGCTCCTATGATCCACGAAGCGGACCTTCTCCGCTTTCTGCTCCCGGCGATCCCGGACCGCTTTCGCGGACTCTTGATCTACCTTCTGGACAGTCTGCGCTCCGACTCCCCGGCGGCCCTGATCTCCGTGACTGCGCTGGCAGCCACCTGGTCCGCATCAAAGGGGATGCTCGGGATCGAAAAGGGCTTAAACCGTGTATTTGGGGTCACGTCCCCGCGGAATTATATTCTCCGCAGGGCACTCTGCAGCGTTTACACGCTCTGTTTTTCCCTGATGTGCGTGGCAAGTCTCGCGCTCCTCGTCTTCGGAAGCTTCCTTCAGGGAATGCTCTTAAAATGGATCCCTGCCCTGGCGTACCTCTCGGGAACGATCTCCCTGTGCCGCGGTCTTGTCATGTTTTTCATGCTGACGATCTTTTTCATTGCGCTTTATACTGCGCTTCCGCACCGCAGGCTTTCAATCCCAGGACAGATCCCCGGTGCAATGTTCTCCGCCGCAGGCTGGGCACTCACTTCCCTGGCATTCTCTGTCTACTTCCGGTATTTCGGCTCATACGCTGTCACCTACGGAAGTCTGACCGCCGTGATCCTTTTTATGCTGTGGCTCTATGCCTCCATCTGCATCCTGTTTGTGGGGGCCGAGATCAACTGGTTCCTGCTGTTTTACAGGGAAGGGATCCAAATTTCACAGAAGAAAACTGCCTCGGATCCTACTACAAAGATTTGAGTTTCAGACCGGCCGGTCTCCGGAGCAATTCTTAAAATCCGTAGATCCTCTTTGCATTCTTGTAAAAGACTTTCTCCCACTCTTTCTCCGGGATCAGCCATTTTACGACCCCGATGTAATCTCCGCAATTAGATAACGGCCAGTCAGTTCCAAACATGAACTTCTCATACTGGCTGCAATAGGAGATCCAGGTCTTCAGCGTGTCAAAATATCCTCTCTGCTGCTCTAAAAGCTTTGGAAAATCGATCTTTCCCTCCAGAAGTCCGGAGAGATCCGTCATCACATTCTCATTTTTCTCCACTACAGCCGCCGCATCCATGAGCCACGGATTTCCGAAATGGCACATCACGAACGTCACATCCGGATGGCGGACTGCTGCCTCATCCAGGGTCAGCGGGTGGCTGTACTTTAAGTAAGAGCGGGAACCGGCCGTCTGCCCCATGTGGATCGCAACCGGCTTATTATATGCCTTTGCAAGCTCATAGACCGGCTCATACACTTCATCCGTCACATACGCTTTATTGTAGCCGGGATACAGTTTGATCCCGACGCAGTCCTCCCGCTTTAAGTTTGCCTCCACCTGGTCCAGGCTCCTCTTTTTATCCTGACTCACCAGAAAATCCCGGTCGAGTCCGACACAGTATTTTAAGAAATCCGGGTAGGAATGTGCCGCCGGGTCAACGCCGCGGTTTCCCATAACGACACCGCCGACGATCCCGTATTTCTGATAGACTGCTCTTAAATCTTCTTCTGTGTTTTTATGTTCCGCCCGCACCGCGATCTCCTGAAAATAAGGATTCTCCGGCACAAAGTGAAGATGTGCATCAATAATTTTCATATTCTCACTCCTTATGTCTTTCCCTGTACTGTTTTGCCGCATTTGCTGCTTTCCGGTCTTTATATACAGCAAAAACCTCTGTTTCCAGAGGTTTTGCCGGTTGCTTTTCACGGTCAGGAATCTTCCGGACCGAAAATTCTGCATGACACAGTTGTGGTCCCGGGATCAGAAATATTTCTTGCTGCCCCAGAGATTACATCTTTTCAGATCCAGATATTCGTGGTAGGCTTTCTCCAGGATCTGCTTCTCATTTGAGAATTTCAGAAGGTGGTACGCCTCATAATATTTATAATATCCGGAGTCTACGAAGTACTCTTCGCGCTGTGGTTTACTGTAATAACTGTCCGCCATCATCAAATACCAGTGGACTTCCTTGTCGACGGTATCCTGCGGCGTGTTAAATGAATACTGGCTCTTTCCGATGTACTTGATGATCTGGGCCTGAACCCCGGTCTCCTCTTTCACCTCTCTGAGAGCCGTTTCTTTAAACTCTTCTCCTGCTTCCACAGTTCCTTTCGGCAAAACCCATCCTTCATACTTATTTCTGTAGTTCTTATAGAGGACCAGGATCTTGCCCCGAAATATAACCACACCGCCACAGCTCGTTGCTTCTATCATCGCAATTTCCTCCTGACAGGCATTCAAGGGACTCCGCTAAAAGCAGATTCCGCAGGTGTGTTTTTAACTGTGTTTAGTATACTTCTTTTTATCCGTGTTTGCAACCACGTTTTCTCTGACCCTGACACCAGGAGGCATGTGCCAAGGTACATTCGGGCGTCTCGCGCGGTCGCCTGCGACAACCTTCCTCTTCGCGCGAGTGTGCATCTTGGGGATGCGGTGCCTTTTTGTTTAACAAGAAAACTCCGGCAGGAATATCGACATTCCGCCGGAGTTTTCACATCCGTGACCATTTTCAGGTCGCCTGTTGTTTTCTTTTATGAACGATATCCGTTCGGGTTTTTGGACTGCCAGTTCCATGCATCACGGCACATATCATCGAGTGTTCTCTTTGCTTCCCAGCCGAGCTCCACTTTCGCCTTTGTCGCATCGGAATAGCAGGTCGCGATATCTCCCGCGCGGCGCGGCTTGATCACATACGGGATCTCTTTTCCGACCGCCTTTGAAAATGCGTGGATCACATCGAGAACACTGTATCCGTGACCGGTTCCGAGATTGTAGATATATACCGCCGGCTTGTCCTCAAATTTCTTTAACGCCTTTACATGACCTTCCGCAAGATCCATCACATGGATATAATCGCGGACGCCCGTTCCGTCCGGAGTATCGTAGTCGTTTCCGAATACACCGACCTCTTTTAACTTTCCGATCGCAACCTGAGTGATGTACGGTGTCAGGTTGTTCGGGATTCCCTCCGGATCCTCGCCGATCAGGCCGCTCTCATGAGCTCCAACCGGGTTGAAGTAGCGGAGCAGGATCACATTCCACTCCGGATCTGCCTTCTGCATATCGGTAAGGATCTGCTCCAGCATGCTCTTCGTCTGTCCATACGGGTTTGTACACTGTCCCTTCGGGCACTCCTCGGTGATCGGGACGAACGCCGGGTCTCCGTATACGGTAGCGGAGGAGCTGAAGATAATCTTCTTCACGCCATGCTTTCTCATCACGTCGAGAAGAATCAGCGTACCGGTGATATTGTTGTGGTAATATTCCCACGGTTTTGCCACGGACTCGCCGACTGCCTTTAATCCAGCGAAATGGATCACTGCGTCGATCTTCTCCGCGTCAAAGATCTTTTCCATCGCATCACGGTCCAGCATATCCGCCTTGTAGAATGTGATATCCTTTCCTGTGAGCTGTTTTACTCTTTTCAATGACTCTTCCGACGCATTGTAGAGATTATCAAAAACTACGACCTCATGTCCCTGCTCTAAAAGTGCCAGACATGTATGGCTTCCGATATATCCTGCGCCGCCGGTTACTAAAATTCTCATGATGAACCCTCCCCGAATATTGCCGTTCTGAGATACGGTTATTTTACTTTTTCGTTATCATTTTAACACCGCTGCAGATAAAAGGGAATATCATTTTTCTTTTATCCTATACAGATTTCTTTCCTTTACTGCAGCCACGCGTCAAACAATTTCGCCGCGATCGGAGCCGCAGTGTGTCCGCCGGAACCGCCTTCCTCGACGATCACGCAGACTGCGATCTTCGGATCATCCGCCGGAGCAAAGCCTACAAACCAGGCGTGGGTCTCTTTTGCCTTGTCGACTTCCGCAGATCCTGTCTTTCCTGCCACCTGGCAGGAATCCCGCTTCAGGGCGGATCCTGTTCCGACGTTGACAACCTGTACCATCAGATTCTTTAAGGCGTCCGCCTCGTTCGGCACCATCAGTTCTCCCGCCACTGACGGGGAAAACTTCCGGATCACATCGCCGCCGGAATTTTCCACATGATCCATCAGATACGGTTTCATCAGAATCCCGCCGTTCGCGATCGCTGCAGTGATCAGGAGGTTATGCATCGGGGACATCAGTGTCTGTCCCTGTCCGATACTTGTCTGCAGGACTTCCCATGTCTCTGCGTCCGGCTGCATCTTGAAGGTGCTCCTGCTGTACGGGATATCGAGCGGCAGACTCCGGTTAAACAGCAGCTGCTCCGCAAGATTCCGGTAGCTTGTCAGATCAAGCTCTGTGCCGAGATTCGCGAACGCTCCGTTGCAGGAGTTTGCAAACGCCTGCGTAAAGTCCTGGGACCCATGAGCCGTCTTGTGGTAGCACTGGATCTTATTATTCTCAAACGAAAAGATCCCGCTGCAGTCAAAGTGATAGTCATTGTATGTGCCCGGGTGCTCTCTCATATACTCCAGAGCCGTGACGATCTTGAAGGTGGAGCCCGGCGGGTAAAGTCCCTGGGTCGCACGGTTCAACATTTTTGCCTCCGTGCTGTCCCCGTTTACAAGGTCCTGCCAGTTTGCCGCCACCGTGTTCGGATCGAACGACGGTTTTGACACCATGCAGAGGATCTTTCCGGTATCCGGCTCGATGGCAATGACCGCTCCCCGGTTCTTTCCGAGTGCATCCGAGGCGATCTGCTGCAGATTCACATTTAAGGTTGTCACCACATTGTCACCGACGCTCTTTCTCCCCATGATTTCATCCGCCGTCTGCTCGATCAGGTTTGTATGGGACCGCAGGAGGTCAAAGTTTGCCAGCGACTCGATTCCGGTCTTTCCCACCGTCGAATATCCCACCACATGGGCAAACAGACTGCCGTATGGGTACTCACGGGTCTCTGTCCCGTCAGAACCGGTCGCTGTCACGGTCCTCGCAAGCACAGTCCCGTCATCGGCAAGGATCTTTCCGCGGGTGACCCGGTCCTCGAAGATCGTCGCTCTGGCATTGTAAGGATTGTCGATCACCGTATCGCTCTTCACAACGAGAAAGTATCCCAGATAGATCCCCATCGCCAGAAATAAAAATACTGCTGCATACACAAACCAGAGGATATTCCGGTTTGCTTTCGGATTCGGTTTACTCTTCTTCACTTGAATGTTCCTCCTCCTCTTCTTCTCCGCGTTTTAAGACGTAGAGTCCCTGAATGACCTGGAATATGATAAATGTGGAGACGATGGAACTTCCGCCGTAGCTCACAAGCGGCAGCGTCACACCCGTCGACGGGATAAACTTTGTCACACCGCCGATCGTCAGGAACACCTGTGTGATATAGACGCTTCCAAGCCCGAATGCAATCAGTTTGTAGAACATCGCCTGCATCTTCATCGCGATCATCATGAACTGCATATAGCAGCCAAGGCACAAAAACAGAACACAGAGCGCATAGAGCGCTCCCATCTCCTCGGAGATCGCTGCAAAGACAAAATCCTTGTCCACCACCGGGATCTTCTCCGGCATTCCACGGTATAATCCCATTCCGAACCAGCCGCCTGTTCCGATCGCGAACAGCGCCTGGGCAACCTGGTAGCCCTTGTTCGCGATATCAGACCACGGATCCGCCCAGGCCTCCACACGTCTTCTCACATGCGGGAAAAGGTAGTAAGCAGCGACCGCTGCAACGGATCCGCCTGCGATGCCTGCGCCGAACCACAGATAACTGGATGTCGCGACAAAGAGCATCGTCATATAGGCCACGAAAAAGATCAGCGCACTTCCCAGGTCCTTCGAGAGCACCAGGACCAGAACATGGACCGCCGCAACAACGGTCGTCTTAATGATCGTGTCCCGGTCTGTCGACTGGTAGAACATGGCAGCCACAAAGAATACAAAGCTGATCTTTACAAACTCGGATGGCTGCACCGTAAATCCCCCGAACGTCAGGGAGAGCTGGGCTCCGTAGGAAGTATTTCCGATCACGCACACCACAGCGAGAAGCACAAGCCCCAGGATCCCGTAGACCCACGGAAACGTGACAAGCTGCCACACCCGGTCGATGATGAACGGGATGATCCATGTCACGACTGCTGCCGCCGCAACGATCGCAAACTGACGCATCGCCCGGTCGGGATTCAGTCTTGTCAGGATAATAAATCCCGTTGCCAGGAGCGTGCACATATTGTTGACGAGAAGCCTGGAGCTGTTCCGGTAAAACAGGCGGGTCAGATAGATATACAGCAGGAAAAACAGCACCTGCGCCCCATAAAAGGCTAGCATCGTCACAGATCCCGTATTCAGCCAGATCAGGACATTCGCCAGAAAGTGAAGCATAAACAGGCACACGAGCTGACGCCCGCAGACGCGGTCTTTTCCCTCCTCATCCCGCACGGAAAAGAAACGGAAATTATAGTAAGTATCCAGGGCAATGAGGAGGATCATCAGATATCTCGATATTTGTATGATCAGATTCGTCAAAAATTATCACCTACTCTACTCCGCGCTTAAAATGTCCGCGCGTAAACTGATTTTTCAAAACAGACGGTTCTGCTGCCTTTTCTCCCAGAGCGTACTCCTCGAAAAACGCGTCCAGGATCTCGCCCGCAGCCGCCGGTTCCTCTACCGTAAAGTTCAGGCGGAGCGCCTTCGGTCCGAGTCCTTCCACCGAAGCCGAAAGTCCAAGAAGAGAAAGCGGAGCCGAGTTGTAGATCGTGTTATAACAGAAACGGCACTGATTCACCACCGGGAAACGCATCTCTTTGCGGTCCTTCAGCCACATGATCTCCGGTTTTCCGGAACATCCGAGCGTCGTCTTCCTGATACACTGTGCGGAGATCATCATCGGCAGATAGCCGTATACGATCATCTCTCCGTGGATCCCGGAATCCCGGATCTCCCGCTCATTCAACTCCACAGGAACGGTCAGACGGTCTGCCCCGTACTGCTCCATCGCCTCCCCGGCCAGGTGGTTCCAGGAATACATTCCCTGGTCAAAAAAGAGCGGCAGCCCGATCCCGGCTTCCTTAAGGAATCCCGGTTCTTCCATTGATCCGATCCCGAGAGCGTCAAAACCGGCGTTTTTTAAAAGATCCATCTGCTTTCTAAAATACTGCTCCGCCTCTTTCCGGAAGATTCTCGGCATCATCAGATAACACCTCACTCCGGCCTCATGGCAGCGGTCCGCAAGTTTTTTCCACTCCTGGGCATCAAAGCTCTCCGACGCCAGATAGATCCCGTATTCTCCCGCGGATAATTTCCGGTACATCTTGAACTTCCCAAGAACTGTCTCGAACTGTGCCTTTGTCTGGACAAACGCAGTAAATTCCGGGATCTTTTCCGACGGTTTCCTTACAGGAAGCGTCTCCTCTTCCTTTGTCGGAGGAACTGAGCTGTTTCTCCGATATCCGGAAAGGATCTCTTCCTTAAGTTTTTCCAGGACATCCCGACGCATCTTATTTAACGCCTGTACCGGCATGAACACATTTCCCTCGCACTCCACGGAGAGATCTGTGAAGGTGAACATGGAATCTCCCGTCTTTGAGAGCTGTTTCCGGATGCGCTCCGCGTCCATCGGGGCATTCTTTGCCTCCTCAGCAGGCTGGGATTCCTCCCAGGCCGTATTCCCGGCCTCATCTGACACAGAAAAATATCCCGCGTTTCCAACCGCGATATACGCATTTCCCGTCACCGGGATCTTCTTCTCCGTATTTACATAGGTGCGGTCCAGATAGTCGAAAAGCTCCTGGTTCACGTCGCGGTATTCCGGTTTTTCTTTCAGGACTACCATATCCCGGCCATTGTGGGCTCTGTAATAGCCCTGTGACTGCCCGCCGCGGTCAAAAAGGGCGAGCAGGGCGTCACGGTCCGCCTGGTCTACATGGTACCCGGCGCGGCCCTCTTTTAAATAGAGGTCCACATATTTCCGGTAAATACTCACGACACCGGCCGTATAGCGCGGGCTCTTCATCCGTCCCTCGATCTTTAAGGAACAGACTCCTGCTTCCAGGATATCCGGGATCAGATCCAGGGTGCAGAGGTCCTTTAAGCTTAAAAGATACTTCTCGTTCTTTTTATTGACATATTTTCCATTCTGCTCCGCGTCAAAAGGCAGACGGCAGGTCTGGGCACAACGCCCTCTGTTTCCGCTGCGCCCGCCGATCAGACTTGAAAACAGGCACTGGCCGGAATAGCAGTAGCAGAGCGCCCCGTGGACGAACGTCTCCACCTCAAGCCCTGTATCATCATAGATCTCGCGAATCTCCTTCAGTGAAAGCTCTCTCGCCGGGACCACGCGGACAGCGCCTAACGACTTTAAGTCCCTCGCGCTGTACTTTCCCGTCACGGTCATCTGGGTACTGATATGCACCGGCAGATCCGGAAAGTGTTTCCGGATATAGGTGAGTGCGCCCATGTCCTGGACTAGGACAGCGTCCAGCCCCGCCTCGTAATATGGTTTCAGATAGGAATACAGATCCCACATTTCTTTTTCTTTGACGAGAGTATTGACTGTCATATAGATCCTGCATCCGTGAATGTGCATAAAATCGATCGCCTTTACCATCGTCTCCTCATCCAGGTTGTTCGCATAAGCGCGCGCGCCAAACCGGCTTCCGCCGATGTAGACTGCGTCCGCTCCCGCGTTCACCGCTGCCACCATACTCTCGTAGGAGCCGGCCGGTGCGAGGATCTCAACCGTTCTGTTCTTCATCTTGTCTCCTTCTTTACATCAGGATCTGCAGCTGGCTGGATCCAGCAGCTGCAGATCCGCATATATTTACAGTCACATTCCCGGGGACAACCCGTATTTTCCCCGGCTAGTCCTCTTTCTGGGCAGCCTCCTGCTTCATCTGAAGGCTGATCAGCTCATGTTTCAGGCTGTAGATCTCTTTCTCCATCTCATCCTTCTGGGCGCGCAGCATCATCGCTTCCTGAAGCGTCTTAAAATAATCATCCGCAAGATTTAAGTAGATCATGACTTCCTGGTAATCTTTATTCTGTCTTGTAAAACCCGGCTGCGCCTTTAATACGGCAACTTTTTCATTGATATAAGCAGCCACTTTCTGCAGATATTCCGGGTCTTCCGCTCCGCCCAGTGTATAGACGTTTCCATTGATCAGTACTTCTGTATAATTCTTCTCTTCCATTCCAATATTCCTCACTTTTTCTCCCCGCATGACCGTTCTTCTGCCTTCCAGTCAGCGAAAAGATTTATCTTAACTGGTAACTGTTTCATGTTCTCACAGCTGTCATATTTTTTCATTCTTTTGCCGTCTCAAGTCCGAAATGTCTGTAGGCGAGATCCGTCGCCATTCTTCCTCTCGGAGTGCGCATGATAAGCCCGTTCATCAGAAGATACGGCTCATATACGTCTTCTAACGTCCCGGAATCCTCCCCGATCGATGCTGCTAACGTCTCCAGTCCCACCGGACCGCCGGAGAATTTCTGGATCAGCGTGAGGAGCAAGGTCCTGTCATTATTGTCGAGACCGAGTTTATCGACATCCAGGATATCAAGGGCAAAGTCCGCCACGTCTCTTGTGATCGCGCCGTCATATTTTACCTGGGCAAAGTCGCGCACTCTCTTTAAGAGGCGGTTTGCCAGTCTCGGAGTTCCTCTGGATCTTCTGGCGATCTCGAACGCGCCCTCCTCATCGATCTCAACGCCGAGAACCTTCGCGGAGCGCTTGACAATCACGCAGAGTTCCTCCGGCGTATAAAATTCCAGCCGCTGGATCACGCCAAAACGGTCACGGAGCGGGGCTGTCAAAAGTCCTGCCCTCGTCGTTGCGCCCACCAGCGTAAATTTTGGAAGATCCAGCCGGATCGAGCGGGCCGAGGAATCTTTTCCCAGCATGATATCGATGGCAAAATCCTCCATCGCGGGATATAATACTTCCTCCACCTGCCGGTTCAGTCTGTGGATCTCATCCACAAACAGGACATCGCCTTCCTGGAGATTATTTAAGATCGCGGCCATCTCCCCCGGTTTCTCGATCGCGGGACCGGAGGTCACTTTCAGATTCACGCCCATCTCGTTCGCGATGATCCCGCAGAGCGTTGTCTTTCCAAGTCCCGGAGGACCGTAGAAAAGCACATGATCGAGCGCCTCCCCGCGGCTCTTCGCCGCATCGATGAAGATCTTCAATGTAGATTTGATCTTCTCCTGACCGATATAATCTTTTAAATATTGCGGGCGCAGAGTCCCCTCTATTTTCTTATCTTCTTCCGTCTCTTCGGTCGTAATGATTTTCCGGCTCATAATATTTCCTATCCTGTCTTAGTTTCTGCTCCTCTGATACCGAATTGCTTCACACGCTGCGGTATCATAAAAACGCAAGATGTTTCAGCGCACCCTTTAACACATCCTCGGAAGTCATCGTTTCCGTGATCGTCACTTTCTTCACGGCCGTCTGTGCCTCGGATGCGGAATATCCGAGCGCCGTGAGTGCCTCCACTGCCTCTTTTCCGGCTTCCGCCATTCCGGAGAATTCCGTCTTTCCTGTCTCTTCCGATTCCACCCCGGCAAACAGGACGTCCTCCGCTTTTACCTTGTCCTTGAGGTCAAGAATGATCCTCTGGGCCGTCTTTGCTCCGACACCGGGTGCCTTCGAGATCGCCTTCGCATCGCCGGAGAGCACCGCCATCCGCAGGACATCCGGCTTCAGGGCGGATAAGATCCCGAGCGCACTCTTCGGTCCCACTCCGTTCACCCCGATCAGCTGGCGGAACATCTCAAGATCCTGTTTCGAGAGAAATCCATAGAGGCTCATTCCGTCCTCGCGCACAGAAAAATAGGTATAGATCTTTACTTCCTCCCCAAGTCCCGGCAGTTCCCCGAGAACCGACGACGGAATAAAGATCCGGTAGCCGATATTCCCCGCCTCGACAACGACGGAATCTTCCCTCTTTTCCTCCAGAGGACCGCGTATATATGAAATCACTGGATGAACCTCCTTAATCATAATGCATGTCGTAATCATACCATAGCCGCCATTTAAGTGCAAGCAAAACTGCCGGCGGAATCGAACATATTTTCGATTTTATTTTATCGATGCTTCATTGACTTTCCAAGAGCCCACAGGTATAATCAGAAAACGCAGACACCGAACATAAACACTACAGGAAAAACGTATGATCACAATAGAAAAAACATTTCCCGGCACCATCGCCTACCCGTTAGAGCGCCTCGGCGACCCGGAAAAACTCGTCTTTTTTGACATCGAGACCACGGGATTCTCCGCTGACTACAACACGGTGTATCTCATCGGCTGTATCTGGCCGGAAGGAGATCAGCTCCGCTTTATCCAGTGGTTTGCCGACACAAAAACCGCCGAGGCCGATGTCCTCAATGCATTTTTTGAATTTTTAAAGAATTTCTGCACGCTCGTCCATTTCAACGGGGACATGTTCGATATCCCCTTTGTCACAAAGCGCGCCGGCACATTAAAACTCACTCCCACGTTTGACTGCGTGGAAAGCATCGATATCTTCCGCCGGATCAAACCATTCAAAAAACTCCTCGGTCTGCCTGACATGAAGCAGAAGACCATCGAGCGGTTTTTAAAGATCAGCCGCGAGGATCTCTATAACGGCGGCGAGCTGATCGAAGTCTATCTGGACTATCTGAAGACCCGGGATGAGGAAGAAAAGCGCCTTCTTCTCCTCCACAACGAGGATGACTTAAAAGGAATGCCGTCACTTCTCCCAGTCCTCTTCTATCCGGACTTTTTCGCTCAGGATTTCACATTGAGATCTGTGAGGGAAGCTTCCGGTGAGACGGACCGGCTTCTCCTCTCTCTGGCCGGAGATCCGGAAACGATCCTTCCGGCCCCGGTGAGTGTCTCTGTCCCCGCCTACGCTTTCCGGGCAGACAAAGACCGGATGGAGCTTTCCATCCGGGTCTACAAAGGCACATTGAAATATTACTATCCGAACTATAAAGACTACTACTATCTGATCTACGAGGACACTGCGATCCATAAGAGCGTCGGCGAGTTTGTCGACAAGGACGCCCGGATCAAGGCAACGAAGGAGACCTGCTATACGAAAAAAGACAGCGTCTTTCTCCCTCAGCCCGCGGATATCTGGGAACCGGAATTTAAAACTTCCTGCAAAGATAAAACAGGATTTTTTGAAGTCCGGGAAGACTGTTTTTCCGATGCCGAAAAACTGAATCACTACATCCATGAGATCTTTTCATTTCTGAAATGACCGCACATGAACACCGATCCCGCCACGATCGTCATTTTCCGGGAACCGGCATGACAATGATGACAGCAGCCGACTGTGAGATCCTTCTCTCTTCCCGCTGCTGTCGTTTTGCCTGCACATCTGTTCCTCTAATAATCCCCGTCTCTCAGAAGTTTTCTGATATATGCGAACGTTTTTCTCTCGCCCTTTTCCTTTAACATCAGAAGGATCTTATCGAGACATGCCTTCGTCTCCGGATGCATGACGATAAATTCCTTGTTTCTGGAGAAATAGGTATACGGCGCCGCGTCCGTGTAATTCTTTCCCTGATAGATCTTAGATGCGGCGATCCGGTCCATGACCATCTCTGCCAGATAATTCACCGGCATCTTCACTCCGACGATCTTCCAGTTGTTTTCCGCTGTGGACACGTCAGTCCAGTACTCAAAATGATGCTTGTTTCTTCCTTTATGATGAAGCCATGCGGAGGAATATCCTTTTTCTTCCTTCTCCGCAGCATTCGGGCTTCTCGTTCCCTGATAATACTTTACTCCTGTCCGAAATTCCTCCCAGGAATATTTTGACAGGTCATGGAGCAGTCCTTGTTTAAACAGCCCCACCTTAAAACATCCTTCCATGACAACCAGCTTGTGGTGCGTGATCGTCAGAAAATGATGCCATGCATTGCAAAGCAGCCGTTTTTCCTCATCATTTAACTTAACAGAACTCATATCTTTATTTCCTTATCTTCCGGACCGCTCCATCTTCCGGTGTGCGGCCCGGCAAAGATCCATATTTTTACAGAGGTCTGCCGCGGCGGATCCTCAGTTACTCTCTTGTCGCCTTTTTTAACATCTCACCCAGTTCATCCACAGAGAATTTATAATGTTTGTTGCAGAACTGGCAGTTGACCTCGATTTCTTTTCCCTCATCGATCATATCCTGGATCTCTTTTCTTCCGATGCTGATGATCGCCTTCTCCACTCTGGAACGCTCACAGTCGCAGTGGAACTGCACCGGCATCTTCTTTAAGATCTCAAGTCCGAACTCCCCGAGAATATCTTTCAGGATCTCCTCCGGAGTCTTTCCTGCATCGAGAAGGGATGTGATGGAGGAAATTCCGGAAAGCTTTGCCTCAAGGCGGTCGATGATCTCATCGGATGCTCCCGGAAGAAGCTGGATGATAAAGCCGCCGGCCTGACGGACGGTATTGTCTTTGTTCATCAGGACTCCGAGAGCGACAGATGACGGAACCTGCTCGGATGTTGCAAAATAGTACGTCAGATCTTCCGCGATCTCACCCGTGATGAGCTGTGTCTGTCCCACATACGGCTCTTTTAAACCGATATCCTTGATCACACTCAGGACGCCGAGTCCCAGGGAACCGCCGACATCAAGCTTTCCCTGCGCATTCGGCGGCAGCATGACATCCGGATTGAACGCGTATCCCTTTACATCGCCCTTTCCGTCAGCAGTCACTAAAAGTCCTCCGATCGGGCCGTCTCCCTCGATCCGGAGTGTCAGGAGTTCTCCTTCCCCCTTTAAGTCGGATCCCATCATGGCAGCCGCCGTCATGAGACGTCCCAGGGCAGCCGTCGCGATCGGGCTCGTATTGTGGGCATTCTTCGCGGTTTCCACCATCTCTTTTGTCGTTGCGGCAAAGGCGCGGATCTGTCCGTCCGCAGCCGTCGCACGGATCATATAATCATTCATGCTCTATTTCCTTTCTTTTCCATGTTCTCTCGCGATCACATAAACACGCTCGCTGTCTTTTCGCGGCGAATTTTTCGTAAACGCGTCGTAAACGGCAACAAACTCCATGCCTGCCTCACTGATCGCGCGTTTCACTTCCTCCAGAGAATACGCCCGCTGGTAGTGCGTTTCATGATATTTCCGGAAAAGATCTCCCTCTTCCCGGACGAAGATCGACAGGTCGTAGATATTGATCTTTTCCTCTTCTTCGTACTGGTTGTCCCAGATAAAGCTGGAGTCGTCCCGATCCTCGGCGATCGTACTGTCACCCATGATCTCCCGGTATTTGTACTCGGTATTCAGATCAAAGATAAAGACTCCGCCCGGATCGAGATAGTTGTTGACCAGGCGAAACACCTCCGTCAGATCCTCCGGCTCCAGAATATAATTCATACAGTCACAGATGGAGACGACCGCCGCCACCGTGCCGTAAAGCTCAAATTCCCTCATATCCTGACAGAGATAGAGGATATCGCTTCCGGATTTTTCCTTCTTTTCCAGGGCAAGTTCCAGCATTTCTTCGGAATTATCGACTCCGATCATATCGTAGCCGGACTTTGCCAGAAGCTCCGTGAGACTTCCAGTCCCGCAGCCGAGATCCAGGAGCAGTCCTTCTGAAACTCCCTGCTCTTTTAAAAGTCCTGTGAGATACTCACACCACTCTTCATATGGGATATTGTCCATGAACGTATCATAGACAGCGGCAAATCCTGTATATGCCTGCATTGTTTTTTCTCCTTATCAATCCGCGGTCACAACTGTATCAAACAGAATTTTCCGTTCAGAAAATTCCTGCCCGTGTACAGTAATGAAAAAGCCACTACCCGCAATAGGTAATGGCTTACGTTTCATCTTATGCGTTGCGGCCGCAGCACTTTTTGTACTTCTTTCCGCTTCCGCACGGACACGGATCGTTCGGGTAGATCTTGTGGCCCTGGCGGCGTACGGTTCCGGAAGCTTTCTGCTTCTTGTAGAGCTCGGTTCTTGTCTCAGCGGAGAGGATCTCTGTCCACTGCGGAAGCTCATAGAGCCAGGAAGCCTTTGCCTCTACCATATTGTAGTAAAGCTTCTCCGGATCGATCTCGATCTTAACAACAGTATCTTCTGTCATTGTGTCGATCGGGTTCTCATATCCCTTTAAGCTCTCGTTGATTCCATCGAGGAAACCGGTCATAATAAGAACTTCTGTGCCATACTTCTCAGCAAGCTCTTTTACAGTTCCCTCAACAACCTCTGTCGGGTTGGAGAGGATCTTCTCGTAGATGCCTTTCTCGATCGTAAAATAGTTTGTCCAGAGTTCTTCTTTCTTTTTATCATCGAGACCGTCGCCGTAAGCGAGGTTTCTCCATGTCTCAAGTAATGTTGCCATATCAGTTCCATCCTTTTCGTATACTGTTTCTATTCTTTTCCGCACCGGCGAGCTCCAAAAGGGCAGACTGGTACAGGAAACGTCTAGAGCGTATTATAACATAGGATATTTTTTCTGTAAACAGGAAAATTGGCAAAAGGTTATTCCAAATAGTCTAATGCAAACTGCGCATAGATCCCTGTGCCGTGGAACAGAACGTCCTCATCCACATCGAATGCCGGATGGTGATGCGGCGCCGTGATGCCTTTTTCCTCATTTCTGCAGCCGAGATAGCCAAACACGCCCGGGACATGTTCCGTGTAGACGCTGAAATCCTCGGCCCCTGTCATCTTCTTTAACGGAACAAGTGCTTCCTCGCCCATCTCCTCCGCTGCCGCACGTCTTGCTGTCTTCACGAGCTCTTCATCATCATTGATCAGCGGACTCGGTCCGAAATAGTAGTCAAACTCTGCCGTACAGCCGTAGCCCTCGACGGTCGGCTCCACGACCTTTTTGATCAGCTCCGGCATTCCGTTCCGGAATTCCCGGTTGAAGGCTCTCACCGTTCCGACAAGCTCCGCCTCATCCGCAATGATGTTCTCCTTTGTTCCCCCGTGGAACATTCCGACGGAGACGACGAGTGCATTGAACGGGTCATTGATCCTGCTCGGGATCGTCTGGAGGACCTGGATCGCCGCGGCAGCCGCCAGGATCGCATCCTTTCCGAGGTTCGGGGCACTCCCGTGTGCTTTCTGACCATGGATTTTTATCGTAAAGCGGTCGCTGCACGCCATCCGCTCGCCGGATTCAAAGTTTACGGTTCCGGTCGGCATCGTTGCCCAGATATGCATTCCGAAGATCGCGTCCACGCCTTCCAACGCCCCGCGTTTTACATATTCCTCCGATTTTCTTCCGATCTCCTCCGCCATCTGGAAGATCAGCTTCACTGTCCCGTGAATTTTATCACGGTTTGCACTTAAGATCTTCGCAGCTCCGAGCAGCATCGCCGTGTGGCAGTCATGGCCGCAGGCATGCATCACGCCCGGATTTTTGCTGCAGTATGATTTCCCCGGATTTTCCTGGATCGGGAGCGCATCGATGTCCGCGCGCAGCATCACGGTCTTTCCCGGCATCGTCCCCTCGATCGTTCCGACGCAGCCGGTGATCCCGTCGAATTCCTGCACCGGGATCCCCATCTTCTCAAGCTCCGCTTTGATGAACTTTGTCGTCTCAACTTCCTGCGTGCTGAGTTCCGGATGTTCATGGAGATGACGGCGGCACGCGATCACATATGCTTCCTGTTCTTTTGCAAGTTCCTGTACTCTCATCGCTCTTCTCCTCCCTTTTTCTCCAGATAATCTGCGGCAAACTGCGCGTAGAACGCAGCTCCCTTTTTCAGGATCTTCTCGTTGACTCTGAATTTCCCGTTGTGGAGCGGATAGATGTCCTCGTCCTTCTCATCATAGCCGCCTAAAAATGCGAACATGGAAGACGGGATATGGTCCATCACATAGGAGAAGTCTTCACTTCCGCCTGCCTTCTTCGCCTCGGCCCATGCATCCGGTCCGTAGAGCTTTTCCGCAGCCTCCCTGGCGATCTCTGTGAGCTCCGGATCCCCGTTTACAACCGACGGCTCCAGATAGGAATATTCAAGCTCCGCCGTGCATCCTTCCGCGGCTGCGATATCCGTCACGATCCTTCTCATGGTCTCCTCGACCATCGCCCGTGTCTCCTTCGCGTAACAGCGGACAGTTCCTTCCATGACAGCGGTGTCCGTGATGATGTTGAACTGGGTTCCCGCGGAGACCTTTCCGACCGAAACGACCAGCGAATTCAACGGATCATTTACGCGGCTCACAATGTGTTGGAGTCCGAGCAGGATCGAGCTCGCCGCGACGATTGCGTCCTTTCCGAGATGCGGCATGGAGCCGTGAGTCGAAACGCCATGGACCGTAATTTTAAAGTTGTCACAGCTTGCCATCAGCTCCCCGTCTTTGATAAGGACCTGTCCGGCTGGGCCCGTCGGCCACACATGCATTCCCATCGCCGCGTCGATCCCTTCCAGATATCCGTGATCCACATAGTAATGACTTCCGATGAACGCCTCTTCCGCTGCCTGGAACAGCAGTTTTACAGTTCCCTTTAATTCCTTTTCCTGCTCCTTTAAGAGTCTCGCCGCCCCTAAAAGCATGGACGCGTGGCAGTCATGACCGCAGGCATGCATCACGCCCGGAGTCCTGCTCGCGAAATCGACTCCGCTCTCCTCCATGATCGGGAGTGCATCGATGTCCGCGCGGAGCAGAATCGTTGGCCCGTCTCCTTTTTTTCCTTTTATGGTCGCGATGCAGCCCGTATAATCCGAGAATGTCTGCACCGGGATCCCCATTTTTTCAAGTTCTGAGACGAGATATGCCGTTGTCTCTTTCTCCTCGAAAGAAAGCTCGGCATGTTCATGGAGGAAATGGCGGTCTTTTATGATCGCGCTCTCTGTTTCCTCTGCTCTTTTTGCAAAATTCATAAGTGCTCCTTTCCTTTCTTAACAAATAAAAAGAGCACTGCACGGCATAACTGCCATCTCATGCGGTGCTCTTTTTTACTATAGTTCTTTTATCTGCTCAAACATTTCCGTTTGTTTCTACAGATAAATCGCTCCTCCAGGTCCAAGCGGAAGGTTTAAGAGAACCCAGATCACAACCTGAAGGATCCATGCAATCGCGAATGTTACCGAGAACGGAAGCATGTTTGCGATGACGGTTCCGAGACCAACCTTCTCATCATACTTGTGAGCAAAGCCCAGAATGACCGGAAGGTATGTAAATAACGGAGACAGCGGGTTTGTGATGGAATCTCCGATACGGTAAACGACCTGTGTGATCGCCGGGTCGAAGCCCATTAACATCATCATCGGAATGAATACCGGCGCAAGGATCGCCCATTTTGCGGAAGCAGATCCAATAAAGATGTTGACGATACAGGACAGGAAGATCAGGCCAAGAAGCAGTGGGATTCCTGTAAATCCGATCGTGCTTAAAAGGTTTGCTCCCTTGATTGCAAGGACAGTTCCGAGTTTTGATACGGAGAAAAAGTTTGTAAAGATGGAGATGAAGAAGCACATGAATATATAGTTTCCCATCTCGGCAAAGCCCTGACTGATATCTGCCCAGACGTCTTTGTCGCTCTTATACTTTCCGATCACAATACCGTAAACGATACCCGGGATCATGAGAAATAAGGTAACCGTAAAGACAATACCTTTTGAGAACGGGGATGCACCGCTTGTGATGGATCCGTTCTCATCTGCGAGGATCGCACGTCCGCCGAAGATCGGCAGGCACATGAAGACTATGACAGCCGCATAGATCAGAATGGAAAGACCTGCTGCTGCAATTCCCTTTTTCTGGATCGGTGTGATGTTGGAATTATCTTCATCAAAATCGTATTTGGCAAGTTCTTCTTTTGAAACCGGGAAACGGTGAAGAAGAACTTTCTCAACCAGAATCGTACCCACGATCGTAAGAAGTACGCAGGAGACGATCAGGAAATACCAGTTGATCGCGATGGACTGCTGATAGTTCGGATCGATCATCTGTGCTGCCTGCTCTGTGAATCCGTATGCAAGTGCATCGGAAAGACCGAGAAGAATGTTCGCACAGAAACCGGCTGCAACCGATGCGAATGCGGTGTACATTCCGAGAAGCGGATGACGTCCGATGGACATGTACAGGATCGCTGCAAGCGGCGGCAGTACGATAAAGCCTGCATCACCGGCAATGTTTAAGTTGATTCCGAGGAACATGATGACCATGGTGACGATCCATCCTTTTGCCTTGCCAAGGAAATTGACCATGACGGCAACGAGGAAACCACTCTTCTCTGCAACGGAAGAACCGATGACAGCGACAAGCACCATGCCAAGCGGTGCAAAGCCGGAGAAGTTTGTGATGACATTCGTCCAGAGGTAACGAATTCCATCAAGGGACAGGAGGTTAAACACCTCGATCGTTGATCCATCCGCCGGGTTTACCGCGGAGACGCCGGCTGCACTGCAGATCGCTGAAATGATCGTGACAATGATCGCCAGGCCGAGGAACATCGTGATCGGGTCCGGAAGTTTGTTTCCGGCACGCTCAATCGCATCCAGAATACGATCAAGGAGGCTTTTCTTTGCTGGACTCTTCTCACTCATAGGTGACTCCTTCTTTCCACTGCCGTATTGATTAGGCAGCTCTTTATTTTTTTAATATATTATAGCGGTAAAGTTCTTCATATGCAACCTTTTATTGAATATTTATGAAAAAAATAAATTTCCTATGAATTTTTTCTAAAAGAATCCTCGATCCGTTCTTCTTTATCAGTCGGGCTGCAGATTCAGACAGTCCGTTCTCCATTGATCATCAAGCACCCCGATGCTTATTGGAACGCACTGCAATCTGCAGTATTATTGATAAAAACGCATGGGATTCCGACACATCTTCTGTCTGCAATCCCATGCGTTTTCCGAGTCTCTGCTGCGGTCTGTATTTTCAGCAGAGCATTTTCATGATTCTCTTGATCTTTCCCTCAAACAAGCAACGTCCTATCTGGCAGTGATAAACCCGTTGTCATCGATCGCAGTTTCCGGGGATATCTCCCTCATATACGCGAGGATCCGATCCTTTTCCGCGCCTTCCGCCTTCGTGACGCGGCAGTTTTCCTGCTTTGCCGAGATAAACTGCAGGGACTCCAGTCCCTCCGTTCCAAACACCGCCTCGACGAGGCAGGTGTCGAGACTCTTTGAGTTAAAGAGGTAATTTCCGAGGCTGTACACGACCGGAACTTCCCCCACATACCCGATCGGCTGCAGCACATGCGGGTGATCCCCGATGATGAGATCCACGCCTGCTGCCGCGATCTGCGCAGCCTGTTCCGTCTGCCAGTGGTCCAGCTTGTCAGTTCCTTCGGTCCCCCAGTGAATGTACACGATCACATAGTCACTGTCCGCTCTTGCCTCCCCGATCACTTCCAGGAGCTTTGTGATATCGAGACACCGGAACACGCCCGGGGATGTCTCCGTCGCCCCTTTCGTATCCGGCGGATTCAGCCGTTCGATCTGTGTCGCGGAGATGAACGTAAATTTCTTCCCGTTTGCGATAAAAGAAACCGGTCTGACCGCTTCCTCGAGGTTTCTCCCGGCTCCGACATACGGCATTCCGATGGACTCCAGCGTATCGAGCGTGTCCGTCAGGGACACCTCCCCGTAATCATACGCGTGGTTGTTCGCGAGCGACACAAGATCTGCGCCCATATCAAACAGCCAGGACGCATACTTCGGATCCGCCCGGAAGGTAAACTTTTTTCCGGCCGTCGGCGTCCCGCGGTTCGTGTACGGGAACTCGTTGTTTACCATAAAAATATCTGCGTCCCGCATGATGGAGAGAAGATCCGCGGAGATCCCGCCTTCGATCCCCTGTCCGCGCTTTAAAAGCGATGCCATGATCGCGTAGTGGGAGTCAAACAGGATATCACCCGCAAAGACGATCCGCGTCTTTCCGGGCTCTGCTGTCTCCTTCGCATAAATCTTATTTGCCGCCATCACTTCCGGATCCTTTAAAAGATCCGCGTAAGGATCCGGCGTATCCGTCTCAGGTTCCGGCTCTGTTCCTGCTTCGCTCTCCGACCGTTCTGTCTCTTTTCCCATCTCCTCCTGCTGCAGGACCACGCGCGGTTTTTCCGCCTTTTCTTCAGAATGATCAGCTATCTCTTCCGTACTCCCGGCCTGACTTTCAATGGCTGCCGCCGTTCTCGCTGCCCCGGCTGCCTGACTTCCGCAGCCTGTAAGCAAGGCACAAGTCAGAATTGCCGTCAGCCAGCCTGCTGCTGTTTCTTTTCTCATAATATACTCCTACCGCAAGAAACCGCTCTTTCGGTTCCACCTTTCTTTTCTTTGGTTTCTTTCGATTTTTCTCCTTCGTTCCATCTTACCAGACTTTTCCCTCCCATGCAATGCTTTAATCCCCACAACCATCCCTGAACTGCCAACCTGTTACAGTACACGGGCACTCTATGCCCGCGCACTGTAACAGGATTTTGCCGATGCTTCGCATTCCGAATCGGCAAAATCCGCGGCCATAACGGTATCATACGGAATTTTCAGTTCAGAAAATTCCTACCCATGAAAAGTAACGCCAACCTCTCACAACGGCGCTGTGCAACGCGACCGGCTGCATACACAAAAAGGTGCGGCAGACCCACTCACAGATCTGCCGCACTCCTCTGCTCATCATTCAATTTTATAAATCCAATACCAGCTTTTCACCCTTTCACGCTGAGACTTCCAGCCGCGATCGCCTTCCCGGACTTCCTGTCAAACAGCAGGATATCCGTACCTGCGATGTCCACACCTGTCTCCTCGCCGAGTTTAAAGGTAACGCCTCCGAAGATCACGCCTGTCAGGAGGTACTTTCCTATCCTTAACTTCACGGTCGACTCCATACCGGTCGGCATCGCTCCGTAGATCGTAGATGCGACAGAACCGTCTTTCGAAAGCTTTAATGCTTCCGGCCGGATCGCAAGGACAAAATCCTCGTTGGTGATCTCCGGCTCTTCCTCAACCGCATAGTCGGATTCATCGACCTTCGCGATATGATATTTAAATACCTCATCCTTATTGCTCTTCTCGACAGCCTTCTTATCCTTTAACATCTCCAGCCGCTGGGCTTCCAGGTCCGCCGCATCCTGATCACGCTTTCTGAACCAGGCATCCATATCGATCGGCTCATTCGGCCGGAAAGTCGCCTCGAGGTCATCCAGGATCGTAAAGCGGAAGCTTCCGTCCGCCTGTTCCTTTCCTTTCGCCTCCACAAAGTTGATCGACGGATTTCCGACGAAGTCCGCAACAAAGAGGTTCGCCGGTCTGTTGTATACATCAAGAGGTGCATCATACTGCTGAAGGACCCCGTTGTTGATCAGACAGATCTTCGTCGCCAGCGTCATCGCCTCCATCTGGTCATGTGTGACATAGACAAAGGTGCTTCCCGTCTCCACATGGAGTCTCTGCAGCTCGTATCTCATCTCAAGACGGAGCTTCGCATCCAGGTTGGACAGCGGCTCATCCATGAAGAGCACGGACGGCTCCGGGGCAAGCGTTCTCGCGATCGCGACACGCTGCTGCTGACCTCCGGAGAGTTCTGCCGGGTAGCGGTTCATGAACATCCCGATCTTTACGATCCGGGAGACTCTGCGGACGGATTTATCGATCTCCTCTTTTGTGAGTTTTCTCTCCTCGGTGAGGACCTTTCCTCCGGATACGATCGCATATTCGTCATTCAAGGACTGTCCTTTTGCTTCATAGGATTTTCTGATCCCGTCCAGTTTCTTTTTCAGCTCCTCCGCCTTCGCCTTCGCAGCCGCATCCGGATCCGCTGCATCCTGGATCCCGTATCCGTAGAGGATTTTTGCTGTATAGATCGAGAGGATGAACGCGTCGATAAACTTCAGATATACCTTGTCTGTGTCGAGTTTTCCGCGCTTGTCCCGGCACTCTTCCACGAGCTCTTTGATCTTCTTTCCGCTCTTTAAAGCCCGGACCAGTTCCCCGGTCGTCATGGCATCAAAATCATATTTCGGGAGTTCCTCCTTGATATTGCTGAGGCCGAAGGAAATGTTCTGGTAGACGGTCATGTTCGGCCACAGTGCGTAGTTCTGGAACAGGAAACCGACTTTTCGCTTATTGGCAGGAATGTTGATCCCCGCCTCACTGTCAAAGACCACCTTGTCCCCGATCTTGATCTGACCGGTCGTCGGCGTTTCAAGTCCTGCGATCATACGGAGGATCGTCGTCTTTCCGCATCCGGAAGGTCCAAGCAGTGTGATGAAGGAGTTATCCGCGATATCCAGGTTCAGATGATCGACCCCGTAAAATTTCCCCCAACGTTTTGTGATATTTCTCAATGTGATTTCCGGCATATTAGTTTCCTCCTATTCCATCGTCAAGGCTTGCACCTGTCAGCTTATTGACTAATGTATTGAAGATCAGGATCGTAACGATCAGGATCAGGTTGATCGCACTCGAGAACGCGTAAAGTCCCATCTCGTCGAAATAATCGAGCGTTGTCGAGAGGATAAAGCCCTGCGTACATAAGAGCAGGAACAGGGACAGCTCACGGAGACATGTCATGAACGGGAGCATGTATCCGCTGATGATCGCTGACTTCTGGATCGGGATGATGATCCGGAACATTCGTTTCGTCCATGGGATATCCTGGATGATCGCCGCCTCCTCGATCTCATTGCTGATCTGCAGCATGGAGTTCAGCGCGCTCCGGCTCGCAAACGGGATGTACTTGATCGTACCTGCGATGATCAGCAGCGTATATGTATTAAAGAGGTTGATATGTTCATTCGAAAACAGGATGAAGAACGCTGCACCGACTGCGATGGACGGCATCAGGTACGGAAGAAATGCCACACCATTTACATAGCTCGCCCACCGGCTTCTGCGGTTCTTCGCGACCGCATATCCGATCAGGGTACCGATCGTTCCGGCAAGCAGGGCACAGCAGACAGCGACGAGCAATGTACCTGCAAATGCATGCCAGATCGTATTGTTGTAGAGGATGCCGTGCTGTCCGTACATACCGTTCTCGGTGATATTCTCCTTTGTGATCCACCACTTCGTCGTCAGGTTGCTCAGATCTCCTGTATAGAGGAAGCTGTAATCGCCCGGGTTCGGAAGGAAGGTCTCAAGTGCGAAGGAGAAGATCGGGAAAATACTTGTAAAGAATGTCAGGACGATCATCACGATACCGATCGCATATTTTCCGACTTTTCCAAGGTTCATCTTTGACAGCTGTCCCGATTTACCGGTGACTGTCGTGTAATTTTTCCGGCTCTTTAAGCTCACCTGGTTCATCGTGAGGATCGCGACTCCGAAGATCATCATAATGATCGCCAGGATACTCGCCTCACCTGTGTACTTGGAGTTTAAGGAGATATACTTTGTGGAAAGCGTTGTAAGACCTAAGTAATGCGGTACCGGGTAGCTTCCCATCGAACTTCCGAATACAAGAAGGATCGTCGAAAGGATCGCCGGTTTTACCATCGGGAGTGTGATCCGGAACATCGTCTTGAGCTTCGGTGTATCAAGGATCGTCGCTGCCTCCTCAAGGTTCGCATCCATATTCCGGAAAATACCGCCGATCAGGATATAGGCGAACGGCGCATAATGGAGTCCTAAGACAACGGAACTCGGGAACAGCCCCTGACACCACCATTTCGGCATACAGATCCCCGCAAGAGATGCAAGAAGTCCGTTTGACGTTCCGACAACCGCGTTGCTGTTGAACACGTTCTGCCATACAACGGCGAGTGTCCACTGCGGCATGATGTACGGAAAAATGAAAATAGAGCTTAAATATTTTTTGAATTTCAGGTTTGTTCTTGTTACTAAAAATGCGAAGGTTCCGCCGTAAATGATGGAGATCGTGCAGGTAAATACTGCTAAGAGGATCGTATTCCACAGCGGCTTCCAGAGGTTTGTCTTCGCCAGACGGCTTGTAAAGAGGTCTACATAGTTGACCAGCGTGTAACCGGACGCTTTTCCCGCGAGGTGGGCGTCGATGGTTCCCGGATGGATCGTGATCGTATCCTTTACGATCGCAACGATTGGTGCAACAGTGGAGAAAGTCAGTACGATGCCGAACAGGAGAAGGATGATGTTCTGCGGTTTTGAAAAATATGTTTTTACCCGGTTATATCCATTCACAGAAATGTCCGCTCCTTTCCTAAAACATGGATGCCGTTTATTACGGCAGATGCCATATGTAACACGAGGGCGCCGCACGCATGTACGGCACCCTCTCAAGTGTCAGTCAGATTTACTTAGCAGAGTCACTGTACTTCGTGAGAAGTTCGATCCAGCTTCCGACTGTGAAGGAAACGGATGCGCAGTAGTCCGGATCTTCCAGAACTAACTCGCCGTCAGTTGTCCACCAGTCATATCCACGGTCATCTTTACACGGATATACATCTTCGCCGGCCTCGTTGTAGCCGCCCTTGCTGTGCTGGTAAGTTTCCTCGATCGCTGCAGCAACTTCCGGGTTAGCGGAGTAGCCGCCCATATCTTTGCCCCATGCGGAGAAGCCGTCCTCTGTACATGTCATGTACTGGATGAATGCGCACGCGGTCCACGGAAGCGGGCTGTTGTTTGTAACGAAGAGATAATGGCAGTAACCGTAACCGCCGATGCCTTTGTAGCCGTCCTGATAAGCGGCAACCTTAATGTTATTTAAGGAAACGCCTGCGGACTCTTCTACGGAACGAAGTTTGGAGTAAACTAATAATCCAGCCTGATCTATTGCGGAATCCGTAACAAGTGTGTTGCAGATCGGGCCATCGTCTGTCTGCTCATTGTAGTTCTCAACCCAGAGCTTGATCCATGCGAGGGCGTATGCGCCGTTCTCGCCAAGTCCAAGATCCTCGGCATCTGCTGCCATCTCGTCGATGACCGGCTTGAAGTATGCTTTCTTTGTATCATCGAGAGCATCGTAAGCATCTTTTAACCATCCCGCATACTTATCTTCTGTCAGCATGTATAAGAAGTTCTTTCCGACGATCTCGGAATCGATATCCATGTATAACGGATGAACGCCTTCTGCCACGAAATCCCAGCAGTTATTGTACTCTGCGCTTCCGGTGCTGTTGTACATGAATACCTTGTTTAAGGTCTGCAACGGAAGGAATCCTTCATATGCATCCGGTGTGGTCCCGTTTGCCTCTGCCCATTCCTTCGGGATATAAGTCTTTAAGATTCCCGGCTCTACCATCTTCGTCTGGATCTGGTTGCCGTCCTGGATCAGGGTCATCGCGAAAGTTCCCTCGGTCTTTAAGGAATCTGCGGTCAGCTGCTCAAAGATCTTGTTGTTCTTTGGCTGCTGCCACTCATATTCCATATTGTAGGACGGGTCGATCGACTGCAGGTATTCGATGAATAACGGGAGTGCGCTCTTACCACGGCTGGAGTTTCCGACACCGTAAAAGGTCTTTCCGTTGGACTCCTCGATGGCTTTCTTTGCAAGTTCTTCCATCGACATTCCTTCGGCTTCCTTGATGATCTTTTCTACATCGGAAAGATCAGCATCGTCCGTCTTCGCTGCCTCTGTTGCCGCTTCACTTTCGGCTGCCTCTGTCTCACCGCCTGCCGCCGCTGTGGTTGCCGTTGTGGTTCCACCGCCGCCGCATCCTGCGAGGGACATCGCTGCCATGGAAATTGCAAGTGCCAATGACAAAGTACGTTTTCTCATAAAACTGTTCCTCCTTCATCTGATTGGGTCATTTTGTTTTTCTCACGACTCATTTTGTACTTTTATTATAGCGGTACGCAGAAAAATTTAACAGTGGACAAAACTGCGATAGTTTGTGAAATCCTGTGATTTTGTATAATTGTGTTTCGTATTTCTGCTTTTTTTGTGCAGTTTCGACATATGTTTTAGATTGTCAGAATTGGTAGTACCGGCATGTTGCTGTAAAGGCATGTTCTTCGATATGAAAAGAATGTGCCTTGTCACATTCGGGCGTATCGCGCAAGCGCGGACTTTGGCTCGTTGTTCGCGTAAATTAAAAAAGAGAACCTTGCCCCGACAGGCTCAGTTCTCTTTTCATCATTTTTATTTTCTGTCATTTCAGATTCCGGATCCTCTGCCGCTTTTCCATTGCAGAGCTTTCCGCCTATTTTCCAAAATACGCCGCGATCTCCTTCATTCTTCCTGTCTGTACGACATGGAACGGACAGCGCTTATCGCAGTGACCGCAGGAGATACAGTCGGAAGCATGTTTTTCCAGTGTCGCGTAGTGGTCCGCCGCCATCGTATCCCCGGAAATTCTTTTAACTGCCAGTCGATCTGCTTTTTCACCTTCTCGAGATTTGTTGTCCAGCCGTATTCCCCGGTCTCGTAGTTTGCTCCAAAATGCACCTGATAGATCATCTCTTTCCGGACTGAGGTCTCTTTACAACAATTTTCTCCGCTGTTAATACAGGTTTTTCACCTTAAACTCTTTCTCAAGCTCTCTTCTCTGGTCCTTTTTCGCGATATCCGCACGTTTGTCGTACAATTTCTTACCTCTCGCCAGGCCGATCTCAACCTTTACGAGACTTCCCTTAAAGTACACCTGAAGCGGGACCAGCGTGTATCCTTTTTCCTGGATCTTTCCCTTCAGCTTGTTGATCTCATAACGGTGCATCAGGAGTTTCCGCTCGCGGAGCGGATCTTTATTAAAGATATTTCCCTTTTCGTACGGGCTGATGTGCATGCCGTAGATCATGACCTCATCGTTCGTGATCCGCACAAAAGATTCCTTGATGCTGCATTTTCCCATCCTGAGAGATTTTACCTCGGTTCCCGCAAGCGCGATACCGCACTCAAATTTGTCATCGATGAAGAAATCAAAATATGCCTTTTTATTGTTTGCGATCAGCTTAAATCTGCTGCTCTTTGCCATAACTTCGTCCTCTTTTCCGTTCCGGCAGGAGTGTCCCATGCCGGAACCATTTCTATCACAAGGTCTGTCCGCTGCAAAAAACGAAACCGTGCTATCGTTTGTCGAAATTCCGCACCGGAAGGAAATCGATCGTTTTCAGATACCGGTCCACAGAGACGACCTGGATCTTCACGGTCTGGCCAAGCTTGAATTTCTTTCTCGTCCGCTCTCCCACCAGTTCATAGTGTTCCTCATCAAACACATAGTAGTCGCCGTCGAGGTTCGCTAAGCGTACCATGCCTTCCACCGTATTCGGAAGCTCCACATAGAAGCCGTAATTGCTGATCCCGGAGATCACGCCGGTAAATTCTTCCCCGATATGGCGCTCCATGAACTGAACTTTCTTTGCCTTATCGGTCTCCCTCTCCGCCTCGTCTGCGAGACGCTCCCGGGAAGATGTCCAGATCGCAACTTCCGGAAGGATCTTCTCATAATGGGCGATCCTCTTTTTCGTGAGACCGCCGTGGAGATTTTCCTTGATGATCCGGTGGATCTGGAGATCCGGGTATCTTCGAATCGGGGAGGTGAAGTGCGTATAATAGTTTGCTGCGAGACCAAAGTGGCCCATGCATTCCGTCGTGTACTTTGCCTGCTTCATCGAGCGGAGTGCCAGTCTCGCGAGCAGCGCCTCCTCCGGGGATCCCGCTGCCTTTTCGAGCAGTTTCTGCATCTCCTTCGGATGAAGCTCGCCGTTCTGGAGCCGGATCGAATAGCCAAAATTGTTGATCAGAATGCCGAAGCGCTTGATCTTCTCACCGTCCGGTTTCTCATGGCTCCGGTACAGGAACGGGATCTGCTGCCAGTAATAATCCTCTGCGACCGTCTCATTCGCAGCCAGCATGCAGTCCTCGATCAGCATCGTCGCCGCGTTCCGCTCATACGGCCTGATCTCGACCGGGCGTCCCTTTGCGTCCAGGATGATCTTGCACTCCGGGAAATCAAAGTCGACCGCACCGCGCGTCATGCGCTTTTTCCTCAGCACACGGGCCGTCTCATCGAGAAGCAGGAACATCGGAACGAAATCTGCATATTCTTCGAGGCACTTCTTTGCAAATTCCGCTTTTTCCTTCGATTTCTCTTTCTCCGGTGCATCCGTCTGCGGTTCCTCAGTCCCATTCTTTGCCTCCAGGATCGCATTCACCGCCGTGTATGTCATTCTGCGGTCGATCCGGACGACCGACTCACAGATCTTATGTCCCACGATGATCCCTTTTTCATCGATATCCATGAGGCAGCTCATTGCCAGGCGGTCGCAGCCCGCATTCAGGGAACAGATCCCGTTGGAAAGCCGGTGCGGCAGCATCGGGATCACACGGTCCACGAGATACACGCTCGTTCCGCGCTTATATGCCTCCGCATCGAGAGACGTCCCCTCCTTCACATAGTGACTCACATCCGCAATATGGACTCCGAGATGGTAGATCGTCTCCCCGTTGATCGTCTCCTTCGACACACTGACCGCATCGTCGAGGTCTTTCGCGTCCTCGCCGTCGATCGTCACCATCGGGACATCTCTGAGATCCACTCTTCCGTTCTTCCCGATCTCCTCCGCCACATAGTCTGCGGAGAGTTCCTCCGGCGCATGGGAAACTTCTTCCATCACGTCCTCCGGGAACTCCTCCGGAAGTCCGTAGGCACGGACGATCGACAGGATATCGACTCCCGGGTCATTGATATGTCCGAGGATCTCCTGCACATGTCCCTCCGGATTCTTATTTCTGGTCGCATATGTGTCCAGTTTCACGACCACCTTGTGTCCGGAGACAGCGCCGTTTTCTTTCCCCTGCGGGATAAAGATGTCCATCGTGATCCGTGGATTGTCGGGGATCACAAAGCCAAAGCTTTTATTTTTTTCAAAGGTACCGATCAGCGTCTCGTTGGCATGTTTTAATACCTTTAAAACTCTCGCCTCCGCGCGGCCGCCTCTTCCGTTTTCATCAATAATGACCTGGACCGTATCCCCGTCCATCGCGTCCCCGGTATCATCCGGCGGGACAAAGAGATCGCCGTCGCGTCCCTCGATCGTCACAAATCCAAAGCCTCTGTGATGCGCTGAAAAGTTCCCCGTCTGCGCAAACACCTCGGATCTCGCGTACTTTCCCTTCTTCGAGATCCCGACCTTGCCGGAAGCGACCAGTTCATTTAAGACCTCTTCCAGATCTTTTCTCTGCTCCTTCGGAACCCCGAGAAGCATCGCGAGTTCTTTTAATTTCATCGGAACATATGTCGGATCCTTCATCAGGGTCAGCAGCATCTGTTTCCGCTCTTCCATTAACGTTTCTTCCATTCTTCTCCTTGTCATATCAAAAACAGTTTTTCAAAAGTTCCCGGCACAGACTTCACGCCGGGCAGCCGCAAATAACCGGATAGATCCTGCGGACAGTTCTCAGACAGTGCAGCTTCCGATCTTCGTGTTAAACAAAAACACTCCTGCACGGGAATTATCGCTGCAGGAGTGTTCGTCATCTTAGAATTAGATTACCTTTAAATTTAATACCAGGGCAAGTACAAAAATCAGGACTGCCGCAATTTTTGTAAATTTCTCAAGGTTGCCTTCCATAGAACGGCCTTTATTTTTTCCCCAGTAGCTCTCAGCCACACCGCTGATCGCACCAAGTCCGGAAGTCTTTCCTTCCTGCATTAACACGATCACTGTCATTGCAATACATAAGATAACGAATACAATCGTCAGAATAATTCTAATCACCGACTACACCTCCTGTCCACAATTAAAATCATCATAACATAAAATAGGATGGCTGTCAATCCTCATGTTTTCCGGGCCGGAACTGATTTTCCGGCATATAAAGGAGTGTGCCGGGCGCGGCTGCTTGCATCGATCTCACTCGTCTTGCAAGTGCACATCATTCGCTGATCGTGACTTAGGGGGCAAAAAACGGCCATCCGCCGCAGGATTTCTCCCACAGGAATGACCGTTCTGTATTATGTCACTTATCGGATATCCGCACCGAGACGGAACTTCAGGTTTCCGAGGATCTTCTTTACAAAGCGCTCGACGTCCTTCGGATCAAGTGCCTTGTCCTCCGGGATGAAGGAGATCTTGAATGCCATGCTCTTCTTGCCCTTGCCGATCTGGTCGCCGCGGTAGATATCGAAGAGTTCAACATCTCCGACCTGCTTGCATGCCTTCTTGATCTCATCGATCAGGCTGCCGCAGCTTGTCTCCTCGTCAACGACCATCGCGAGGTCACGGGTCACGGTATCGTACTCGGAGATCGGTTTGTAGCGCAGACCTTCCGGCATATGGGCAGAAAGTGCTGCGAAGTCGATCTCACCGAGGTAGATCTGGTTGTTCGCCTTGCTGTCTTTCGGAAGCTTTAACTCACCGGCAACGCTGTTTGCCAGCTTACCGAAGGAACCAACACGCTCGCCGTCGCAGAGGACATACGCGGAGATTCCCGGATGGAGATACGGAACATCCTCCGCTCTCTCATACTCAAAGCTTACGCCGAAGGAAGCTGCAAGCTCTTCCATCGTTCCCTTTACAGTGAAGAAATCTTCCTGCTCGCCGAATGCCGCGAAGCCGACATGCGGGATCTCGTTCGGGAGCTCTGTGAGCGGAAGTGCCTTCGGATAGTATACGTTTGCATACTCGAAGAAACGTCCGGCTGTGTTGCCTTTCTTCACGTTCTCAACGACTGTATTTAACATGGACGGAGCCAGTGTGGTGCGCATGATAGAAAGGTTTGTCGTGATCGGGTTTAACAGGCGGATCACATTGCGCTCTTTTGCATCCGCTGTGATGTGGAGTGCATCGAGGTCTGCGTCGGAGTAGAATGCAAGTGTGGAAACCTCGTAGTAACCCTGGGATACCATCACCTGTTTTAATTTTGTTCTTCTCTTCTGTGCCGGGTTTAATCCGCCGTTTGTGACTGCAGAATCCTTTAAGAAGGTCGGAACGATGTGGTCATAACCGTACTCACGGATGACTTCCTCCGCAAGATCCGGCTCGCCAACCTCGATATCCTCTCTGTAGCGAGGTGCTGTGACAGTCATGACATCGCCGTCGCGCTCAACCTCGAAGCTGAGTCTGCGGAGAATGTCGAGAACATTCTCTGCCGGGACCTCGATGCCGAGGATCTTGTTGATGCCGCTCAATGTTGCGGTAAATTTCTTTCCTTCCTTCGGTTCTCCCGCATCCACATCGAATGCGCTCGCTGTGATCTCGCCGCAGCCGAGTTCCTCGATCAGGTGAAGGGCACGCGCCATACCGATCTCAACGGTGTACTCCGCGATACCTTTCTCGTAGTGGCTGGATGCGTCTGTGTTCTGTCCGAGACTTCTCGCAGTTTTACGGATGTTGTCGCGCATGAACTTTGCGGATTCGAAAAGAAGCTGGGTCGTATTCTCTGTGATCTCACTGTTCATTCCGCCCATGATACCCGCAAGAGCAACCGGCTTGCTTCCGTCGCAGATCACAAGGTTATTCTCATTTAACTTGAATTCCTTGCCGTCAAGTGTCTGGATCATCTCATCCTGCTTTGCGCGGCGGACGATGATCTGGGAGCTCTCCAACGTGCTCATATCGAATGCATGCATCGGCTGACCGATCTCGAGCATCACGTAGTTCGTGATATCGACCACGTTGCTGATGCTTCTGAGACCGCAGAGAGCCAGATGACGGCGCATCCATCTCGGGGACTGGCCCGGAGTGATGTTTCTCACGCCATGTCCTAAGTAGCGCGGGCAGAGATCCTGTGCCTCTACTTTAATATCAAGATTTTCATATTTATAATCGCTCTGTTTGTAGTCGAGAGCCGGCATTTTCAGCGGTTTATCAAGAACTGCTGCAACTTCTCTCGCAATACCGAGAACAGACTGGCAGTCTGCACGGTTTGCCGTTACGGAAATATCGAAGATGTAGTCGTCGAGACCAACAACCTTTGCGATATCAGTTCCCGGAACGGTGTCCTTCGGAAGATCCAGGAGACCGTAAACCTCAGCGCCCGGATACAGGTCATCGTTTAAGCCGAGCTCTTCACCGGAGCAGAGCATACCGTTTGACTCGATGCCGCGCATCGGTTTTGCCTTGATCTTGATGCCGCCCGGCAGTGTGGAATTATCAAGAGCCGCCGGTGTGTGCATGCCTGCGTAGACGTTCGGAGCACCTGTGAGGATCTGGATATCATTTCCATACTCGCCGCAGTCTACTTTACACTTGAAGAGGTGTGTTCCCTCGATTGGCTCGCATTCCTTTACGACGCCGACAACAACACGGTCGATCTCAGCGGAGAGATCGATCAGTTCCTCTACCTCAAATCCACAGCCAAAGAGCTTGTCTTCCAGCTCCTGGGCAGTGACATCAATGTCAACATATTCTTTCAGCCAACTAAATGGTACTTTCATGATCTTCTCCCTCCCTTATTAGCCTTTGAACTGCTTCAGGAAACGAAGATCATTCTCATAAAGCAGGTTGATGTTGTTAATACCGTATTTTAACATGGCGATACGCTCGATACCGATACCGAAGGCGAGACCGGAATACTCATTCGGGTCGATGCCGCAGTTCTCAAGAACCTTGTGGTGTACGATACCGCCGCCTAATACCTCGATCCAGCCGGTGTGCTTGCAGAGCGGGCAGCCTTTTCCGCCGCACTCGAAGCAGCTGACATCGACCTCAACGCTCGGCTCCGTGAACGGGAAATAGCTCGGGCGGAGACGTGTCTTTACGTTGCTGCCGAAGATCGCCTGTACAAACTTGTCGAGCATACCCTGAAGGTCGCAGAGCGTGATCTTCTTATCGACAACAAGGCCTTCCATCTGGTGGAACATCGGGGAGTGAGTCGCATCACTGTCGGAACGGAATACACGTCCCGGTGCCAGCATCTTGATCGGCGGCTTCTTCGCATCCATCACACGGATCTGTCCCGGGCTTGTATGGGTACGGAGTAAGATATCTTCCGCTACATAGAACGTATCCTGCATATCTCTCGCCGGATGGTTCTTCGCAACGTTTAATCTTGTGAAGTTGTGGTCGTCATCCTCGATCTCCGGACCGTCGTAGATCTCGAAGCCCATTCCGGCGAAGACATCGATCATCTCGTTCTCTGTGACGGTGAGCGGATGAAGTCCTCCTGCCGGGCGCATCTTTGCCGGCATGGTGATGTCAACCTGCTCGCTCTTATTGCGGGCTGCGAGCTCTAACTCATCCATCTTATTCTTCATTTCCTGGTAGCGGGCTTCTACCTGGTTCTTAAATTCATTGATCGTCTTTCCGACGTTCGGGCGCTCCTCCTTCGGAACACTTCCAAGACCCTTCATCAGGTCTGCGATGCTGCCTTTTTTGCCAAGGAAGCTCTGCCAGAACTCACCAAGCTGTTCCTTGGACTGTACACTGCCGAGAGCGGCTTCCATCTGCTCCTTCAGTGCTTTGATCTTCTCTTCCATAGTCCACCTCATTCTTTCGGTATGGTTTTACATTCTATCAGTGCGAGGACAAAAAAAACTCCGTCCCGCCATGGGACGAAGCTGACTCTCCGTGGTACCACCCAGATTCCGCATGCATTCATGCGGCACTCAAACGTCTGTAACGGGACTTCCCGTCCTGCACTACTTGGATCCCTTTCGCACAGGCTGCTCAAGAGTGAATTTACAAAAGTTTCCTTCGGAAGGTCTTTCAGCCGGTGAACCTTCTCTCTGTCATACCGGAACTCTCCTGTACTGTCTCTGTCATTGCGTTTCACACATGGTCGATGGTAGCACATTCCCACTGGTTTGTCAAGTCTCACCGGGGCAGAGGCAAAATCAGCACCAAAGCTGCACGCAACGCAGTTTCCCGCCCAAACCTTCTAACAGACACTGTCCCCGCATAATAAGTGTAAAATTTCAGCGAAATTTTCTCTCACTTTCTTGACACATCCATCCATTTATGGCATCATCAGTTTATAGGCAGGAATAATCTGTTAATATTCCATTCCATGGAATTTATATATGATCTGCCCGCAAAACAAACGAAAAACAACCTCAAGAAAAGGAGGATTCCTATGGATTTTCTGACATTAACCATCGGAAAACAAAAAAACATCGCCCTGATCGCCCATGACAGCAAAAAGCATGAAATGATCGACTGGTGCGAAGCAAACAAAGAAATCTTAAAGGGACACTTTCTCTGCGGCACAGGAACAACCGCCAGAATGATCACCGAAGCCACCGGTCTCCCGGTCAAAGGCTACAACAGCGGTCCTCTCGGAGGTGACCAGCAGATCGGCGCAAAAATCGTCGAAGGACGCATCGATTTCGTCGTATTCTTCTCCGATCCCCTCACAGCCCAGCCACATGACCCGGACGTAAAAGCTCTCCTCCGCATCGCCCAGGTCTACGATATCCCGATCGCCAACAACCGCGCGACCGCCGACTTCATGATCACCTCCCCACTCATGGACGAAGAATACGATCACCAGATCATCAACTTCCACCAGAACATCAAGGAGCGGGCAAGCAAACTGTAGAACTCAAAATGTAAAACCAATCGATGCAAACTAAATTCTACAAAACCTAGAAAGGCATGGAAACACGTTCACAACGTTTCCATGCCTTTCGAACCCTCTGCATTTATCATCTCACGCCAACCAACAGCGGTGAGCTTCCGGGCAGGGGCGCATGATCCGGGGAGCTGGTTCCTCTTGGCCCGCGGGTGACTGCGTTGGACAAGCGATAACACTTGTCTGAGCGCAGCGAGTTGTGTTATCGCTTGTCCGCTCTTAGCAGTCTCACGCAGGCCTAGTGGAACCCTCCCCGCATCCCCAGCGCCCCTGCCCGGAAGCTCACCGCGTCCCTCTCGCCAATCACATCATTCCTTCATACCTTTATCCAGAAGATCCACCAGCTCCTCAATCTGGCTCTCCCCATACACCTTCAACCCATATCCAGCCAACACCGCCGCCGTCTTCCCCATTCCCTCACGCAGCTTATGCGAAAAACTCCCATCATAAACCCCATTCGATCCGCAGGACGGACTTCTATCCTTCAGGATCGCGATCTCACACCCATACTTCTTCGCTGTCTGCAATGCCGCATCCGCGCCGAGAAGGAACTCTCCCGTCACATCCTCGCCCTCCGTATTGATCACCGCCTCATCCGGCATATGGATCTCGGAAGCCGCACGCGGAGTCGGAAGACCGCCCAGCTGCTCCGGGCAGACCGGATGGAACTCGGCCTTTCCCTCCATCTTTTTCATAAACTCAAGCACACCCTGATTCCGATTGTTCGTCCCATCCCACTTGCAGTTCTCACCGATGAGACAGGCACTGATAAGAATATGTATCATAATTCTCCCTCTTTCATAGACCAGCTCGCGCAAACCGCAAATCCAGCTCTTTCACGCTCGCTCGATCATCTGCCAATGCAGGCCATCTGTTCGAAAAAAGCAGGACCGCCCCACAAATCAACCTGCGGAAGCGATCCTGCTTTCTCTTTCTATTTTCAGAGATCACGCTGCGTCTTCGCAATCCCCTCTTCACTTGTATCTCAATTCGTTCCCGGATCAGATTACATCTGGCTCTTCTTGCTGATCATTGCTCTCTTTCTGAGAGTCGGATCGAGGATCTTCTTTCTGATACGAAGACTCGTCGGTGTGATCTCAAGAAGCTCGTCGGTATCGATGAAGTCTAAGCACTGCTCCAGGCTCATGATCTTCGGCGGAACAAGCTTTAATGCCTCGTCGGCGCTGGAGGAACGTGTATTTGTTAACTTCTTTGTCTTGCAGACGTTGATCTCGATATCCTCCGCCTTCGGGCTCTGTCCAACGACCATACCGGAGTAAACCTTTACACCCGGTCCGATGAACAGGGTACCTCTCTCCTGCGCGTTGAACAGACCGTAGGTGATGGACTCACCGGCCTCGAACGCGATCAAGGAGCCTGTCTTTCTGTAGCTTAACTCGCCCTTGAACGGAGCGTATCCGTCAAAGCTTGTGTTTAAGATACCGTTACCCTTTGTATCTGTCATAAACTCACCGCGGTAACCGATGAGACCTCTGGACGGGATGGAGAACTCAAGTCTTGTGTAGCCGCCGTTTGTCGGGCTCATTCCCTGAAGTTCGCCCTTTCTGCTTGTGAGCTTCTGGATGACAGCTCCGGTAAACTCATCCGGAACGTCAACGTAAGCAAGCTCCATCGGCTCTAACTTTCTGTTTCTCTCATCGTATTTGTAGATAACCTCTGCCTTGCTGACAGCGAACTCAAAGCCCTCACGGCGCATATTCTCGATCAGGACGGACAGGTGAAGCTCACCACGGCCGGAAACCTTGAAGCAGTCCGCGGACTCTGTCTCTTCCACACGAAGGCTGACATCCGTGTTTAACTCGCGGAACAGACGGTCGCGGAGATGACGGGAAGTAATAAACTTACCTTCCTGACCTGCAAGCGGGCTGTCATTTACCATGAAGTTCATGGAGATCGTCGGCTCGGAGATCTTCTGGAACGGAATCGCCTCCGGCTTCTCCGGGGAGCAGAGGGTATCACCGATATGGATATCCGGGATACCGGAGATCGCTACGATCTCACCGATGGTCGCGTTCTGTACTTCAACTCTCTTTAAGCCATCGAATACATAGAGCTTACCGATCTTAACCTTCTTCATCTTATCCGGATCATGATGGTTTACGATCACGCAGTCCTGATTTAACTTTAAGGAACCGCTGTCGATCTTACCGATACCGATACGGCCTACGAACTCGTTGTAGTCGATGGTGCTGATAAGGACCTGAGTCTCAGCCTCCGGGTCACCTTCCGGCTCCGGGATATAGTTGATGATGGTCTCGAATAACGGGCTCATATCCACTTCCGGATCATCTAATTCTTTCTTTGCGAAGCCTGCGCGGGCGGACGCATATACGAACGGGCAGTCGAGCTGCTCATCGGATGCATCGAGGTCCATGAATAACTCCAGTGTCTCATCGATGACTGCCTCCGGTCTTGCCTCCGGGCGGTCGATCTTGTTGATGCAGACGATAACTCTTAAGTCAAGGTCAAGTGCCTTCTGGAGAACGAACTTCGTCTGCGGCATCGGTCCCTCGAATGCATCGACAACAAGGATAACACCATCTACCATCTTAAGGACACGCTCAACCTCACCGCCGAAGTCCGCATGACCTGGGGTGTCGATGATGTTGATCTTCACACCTTTGTAGAATACAGCCGTATTCTTGGAGAGGATAGTGATTCCTCTTTCTCTCTCGATGTCATTGGAGTCCATGACACGTTCTTCTACTTCCTGGTTTGCGCGGAATACGCCGCTCTGCTTTAATAACTGGTCTACCAGGGTCGTTTTACCGTGGTCAACGTGGGCGATGATCGCAATGTTTCTGATATCTTCGCGTTTGATCTTCATAATCAATCCTCTTTCTTCATCTATAACTGTCCGCACACCGATCATTTTCCGACCCGTTTTGCACAGTCATCTTATCTTGTATCTGTTACATTTCCTGATTTTTGCGTTACCGACTCAAAATTATAGCATTCATGAAATCAAAATGCAATACAAAATCATCCAAAATTCGGGGTGAATTCGCCATTCTTTGTGTTTATTTCTGAGCAATTTGCGGTTAGACATCTCTTACTCTCTGGAGAGTGCCTCTGTTTCCGCCTGAGAAAACAGGCTGCTAAAAAGCCGAAGTCTGCCTATGTTCAGACTGTGTGCCTCCTACGGCATGCGAGCGCGAAAGTCTACACCGTACAGATTGCCGCCCTCTATCTTCTCTTCTGCCATTTCCGTGGGAAATCAGCCCTCAGCCTCGTATGTCCTGGTGCTGATGGCTGGTCTAGAAAAGGATCACTTCCTTATTAAGTGTGCCGTACCACACCTCGTCGCCCTTTTCGATCTTCGCGCTGCCGCTCGTTCCTTCCGTGATCTTCTTTTCCAGACCGTCGTAAGCAGCAACCGGGACGAGAACGGAGAATTCCACCTTATCTGTATACACGCTGTCGAGCACCGTCATGTTTTCCTGCCCGAGAATATACTGGATCTTTCCGACTCCCGTGTAATCGGTCACGATTTTCATCTCAAAGGCGCGCTTCTTCTCCACGATCTCGGAGGCCGCAAGTCCTTCCTTCACCGCACCCGAATAAGCCCGTACAAGTCCTCCGGTCCCGAGCAGTGTTCCGCCGAAATACCTGGTCACCACAACGCATACATTGTGGACATCCTCGCCGAGGAGCACATCGAGCATCGGGCGTCCCGCCGTCTGGGCAGGCTCCCCGTCATCGCTGCACCTGGTCAGTTCGTGGTTCATCCCGATTGTAAACGCCTGGCAGTTGTGGCGGGCATCCCAGTATTTCTTCTTTATCTCCGCGATAAATGCCGTCGCCTCCTCCTCGGACTCCACCGGCTTTAAGTTCGCGATAAAGCGGGATTTCTTCACCTCAGTCTCCGCCGTTCCGCCTTTATACAAAATTTTTACGCTGTCAGCAGCCATATCTTATCTCCTTTTTCAAAAGTCAGCTCAGCCATTCCCTGCTTCCTGCTTCCTGTTTTCATTTGCATATGACAGAAAATTTCCGCCGAAATGTACAAATGCAACCAATCCAACGGTGTATTTTTCTATGTTCCCTGTATATAGCTGAGTGTCGTTTCTGAATTCCACATCATGGAAAGTCGCCCATGATATTTATCTTTTTGTCATATTTTTGACGAATCCGACCACAAAATGTAATTTTTCCTTCATATTTCCCCACTTTGCGGTCAAAAATATCATAATACAAACCAAACTTTTCCACAATAACTATTTATAAATGAAAGAAACTTTGCTATAATTAGGGAATGACAAAGGAGGCATCCTGAATGAATTATGGAAAAAACGAGGTGGAAAAGACACTCTGCAAAACAAATTCCAGGGCTCAGAAGATTACCTCACATCTGGTACTTCTTCTCACAAAGATCATCCTGATCCTTGTCCTGTTTGCGGCGGTGCTTGGGATCAGCTTCGGCTACGGGATCTTCAAGGGCGTGATCGACGCGGCCCCGGAGATTGATGTGGCGAGCATCGAACCAAGCGGTTATGCCACCATGGTCTATGACAGTAAGGGAAACCTCACGGAAACGCTCGTAAAATCCGGAGCGAACCGTCTTGAGGCATCCTACGAGGAACTTCCCCAGTGCCTGATCGACGCCTTCGTTGCGATCGAGGATTCCAGGTTCTGGTCCCACAAGGGCGTTGACGTCCGTTCGATGGTCCGTGCGGCCGTCGGGATCATCACCGGCGACTCCAGTGCCGGCGGCGGAAGTACCCTGACCCAGCAGCTCATCAAAAACAATATCTTTGAAGGCGGAAATGAGGACACCTTCGGAGAAAAGCTTGAGCGAAAGATCCAGGAGCAGTATCTGGCGATCCAGTTAGAGAAGATCATGGATAAAAAGATCATCCTCAAAAACTATTTAAACACGATCAATCTTGGAAACAACACCCTGGGCGTAAAGGCGGCGGCTCTCCGCTACTTTGATAAGGACGTCTCGGAGCTCACGCTCTCAGAGGCAACGGTCATCGCCGGTATCACCCAGAACCCGTCGAGATTCAACCCGCTCTCCGAAAACGGAAGAAAGCGCAACGAGGAAAAACGCCGCGTCATCCTCCAGTACATGTACGAGCAGGGAAAGATCACGAAGGAAGAACAGGAAGAGGCTCTCGCCGATGACGTTTACTCCCGCATCAAAAACGTGGATATCGTCACAAAGGAGACCCAGACTCCGTACTCCTACTTTACCGACGAGCTAATCGACCAGGTGTTAAAAGCATTGCAGGACAAAAAAGGCTACACGGAGACACAGGCCTACAATCTCCTCTTCTCCGGCGGTCTTGAGATCCACACCACCCAGGATCCTGATATCCAGTCCGTTGTGGATACGGAGATCAGCAATCCTGAAAACTATGACGTGGTCTACTACTCGATCGACTATCGGCTGTCGATCCAGCACGCAGACCAGACAACAACGAACTATTCCGATGAGACTTTAAAGACATATTTCCGCAAGGATCTCGGAGAATCTAACTTTGACGGCCTGTTCACCTCGAAAGAAAAGGCGGATGAGGCGATCGAGAAATACCGGACGGCGATGACAAAGGAAGGCGATACGATCCTCGGTGAATCCGTACACTACGTACTCCAGCCGCAGGCGTCCTTCGTCCTTATTGACCAGTCCAACGGCTATGTAAAAGCCCTGAGCGGCGGCCGCGGGCAGAAAGAAGTTAGCCGTTCCTTAAACCGTGCGACAAACACGCTCCGCCAGCCTGGATCTACTTTCAAGGTCATCACATCCTTCGCTCCGGCGATCGATACATGCGGAGCTACCCTCGGAAGTGTCTATTATGATGCCCCGTACACGATGGGAACAAAGACATTCCGGAACTGGTACAGCAGCAAAGGCTATATGGGCTACAGTACGATCCGTGACGGTATCGTCTACTCCATGAATATCGTTGCCGTGCGCTGTATGATCGAGACTGTGACACCTCAGCTCGGCGTGGAATACGCGAGAAATCTCGGGATCACCTCCCTGACGGACAGCGATTACAACGCCTCTACCGCTCTCGGCGGTATTACAAAAGGTGTTTCCAACCTGGAGCTGACGGACGCGTTCGCTGCGATCGCAAACGGCGGTATCTACACGAAGCCGGTCTTCTTCACCCAGATCCTGGACCACAACGGAAAAGTTCTTCTGGAGAATGAGCCGGAGACAAAACGTGTTCTCAAGGATTCCACCGCATTCCTTCTCACGGATGCGATGGCACAGTCGATGGAGAGCAGCCGCATGTTCGCCTCCTCCGGAGTCAGCTTAAACTCCACCAGTGCGGTGGCTAATATCCCGGGGATGTCCAATGCCGGTAAATCCGGTACGACAACGAGCAACAACGATATCTGGTTCGTCGGATTTACCCCGTATTACACGGCGGGAATCTGGTCCGGATGTGATGATAACCAGAAGATCTCCGCGATCGGAAGCAGCACTTCCTACCACAAGAAGATCTGGAAAAAGATCATGACAACAATCCACGAAGGACTTGCAGATACCGGTTTCCCGGTTCCGTCTTCCGTCACGACCGCCCAGATCTGCCGGAAATCCGGAAAACTCGCGATCCCAGGCGTCTGCGATCATGACCCGAGAGGAAACGCCGTCTACACGGAATATTTCGCAAAGGGGACAGTTCCCACCGAGGTCTGCGATCATCACGTCCAGCTGACCGTCTGCAGTGAATCCGGCGGTCTTGCGACCGAATACTGTCCGGAAAAGACCACGAGAACCTTCATGGTGATCCCGGAAGGTGAGTCCGGCGGAACGGATGATTCAAAGTACCGCTCACCTGGAACCTGCACGATCCACGGATCGTCTTCCGTTGTAGTCCCGAGCGATGAGACGTCTGATGAAAACAGCTCCTCTCAGGCTGAGACCACGCAGGAAACGGTTCCCGAGACCACAAAGGCAGCGCCGAAATCGCCGCTTGACCAGGTATATATCCCGATAGGTCCCGGATACGAATAAAATCCATAGGAAATACGCCATACAGAAATTCCTGCATGGCGTATTTTTATGAGCATATATCCGGTTTCCCTGTATACAAAAAAGAGTCTGAGACGTTGCATAAAAGTAAGCTCTTTTCCATTAAGAAAAATCCCCCGGCACTTTCCATACCGGGGGATTTTTCTTAATTTACGCAAAGCGTGTTTTCATTTACATCATGGCATTTTCTGTAAATTCTGACTGTGATCCGCTCGCTTTATTCTGCTTTTCTCTTCTTCATCTCTTCGATCATCACCGGAAGAACCTTTGTGACATCTCCGACAATTCCGACATCGGCCACATCAAAGATGGATGCATCCTCATCTTTATTGATCGCTACGATATATCCGGAACCGATCATACCGGATACGTGCTGGGTCGCACCGGAGATTCCGCATGCGACGTAGAGCTTCGGAGCGACGATCTTGCCGGACTGTCCGACCTGGTGGGCTCTGGATACCCAGCCCTCCTCGATCGCCGGTCTTGTAGCGCCTACAACGCCTCCAAGTACCTCTGCAAGCTGTTCCACAAGAGCAAAATTCTCCTTGCTTCCCATTCCTCTTCCGCCGGATACGATGACCTGGGCTTCCTCGAGGTTGACGCTCTCAGCGATCTCTTTTACAGTCTCAACGACCTTTGTGCGGACATCCTCTGCTGTCACATCCTCATCTGCAACCTCTCCGCTCCTGCTCTCATCCAGATTCTTTGCGAAGGATCCGGAACGGACAGTCGCGATATGCGGAAGGTTCTCTCCCATCTTCATGTCGTTTAATACATTTCCGTTGTAGGAAAGTGTTGTGTAAACACCGTCTGCAGTGATCCCTGTCACATCCGTCGCACAGCCGGACTCAAACGCTGCCGCAACTGCCGGAGCGATCATCTTTCCTTCCGGTGTTCCTGCCATGTAGAGAGCCTTCGGCTGATATTTTTCCACAAGCTTTGTAAGGATCTCTGCTTTCTCTGCTGCCTGAAGCTCATTGCTTCCTGCTGTGAGGACTTTTGCCGCTCCTGCTGCGATCACAGGCTTTGTATCGGTATCTTTCCCGAATACGACTGCGAGGACTTCCTCTCCTGCTGCTTTCGCAAGCTCTGCTGCCTTGCTGACTGTCTCGAGTGCAGCTCCGATCGCAGCGCCGTCTGCGCTCTGGACGCAGACCATGATATTCTTTCCATCTGTATATTTCATTTTTTCATTTCCTTCCACGACTAGATTGCTGCAGTTCATGAACATTTCTGCCATGAACTGCATTCAGACCGGCAAATCAGGCAGTCTTAGAGCGCCTTTGCCTCATCCATCATGGCAAGTGCCTGGCGCACTGCCTCCTCCGGATCTTCCACCTTGATCTTTGTTCCTGCAGCTCTCTTTGCCGGCTCATAGACCTTGAGGACCGTTACCTGAGCCTCTGCCTTTTCTGCCGCTGCGAGCTCCTCGATCGGTTTCTTTCTCGCTGCCATCTTGCTCTTGATCGTCGGATAGCGCGGGTCATACTCCGGCTTATTGACGGTCACAACGCACGGAAGAACGGACTCGATCATGCGGTAACCTTCCTCAGTCTCCTGTTTTGCTGTCACTTTGCCCTCGCCGGCTGTGATATCAACGATGTCAGCAGTTACCGGAACGTCAAGCTCCTTTGCGAGGATCGTTCCAACCTGTCCGGATGCAAAGTCTGTAGTCTCCTTGCCGCAGAATACGATGTCAAATTTCTTTGCTGTCTTCTCCTCGATCTCTGCTTTTGCGGCCTGGAGTTCTTTTGCGATGACCTCCGGATCCGCATTCTGATATGCGTCATCTGCTGCCAGATATGCATAGTCAGCGCCGACTGCCAGACAGTTCTTTAAAGAGTTCTTAACGCTCTCATCACCGATAGAAAGAACTGTGACCTCTCCTCCTGCTGCCTCTTTTAAGCGGACTGCCATCTCCAGTGCATATGTATCAAATGCGTTTACGACCGGTGTCACACCGTCGAGCGCCGGTGCGCCTGTCTTCGGATCCAGAGTGATCTCTACGGAATCGTCCGGAACCTGTTTTACACAAACTAAAATTTCCATGTTATCCTCCAAACTTATTCGCAGCTGTTCAGTCCCCTCACAGGTATTACGGTCAGCGCAGCAAGTGCGCAGACCTGCTGAACAGTTCCCTTATTTCATTATTTATTTCCCGATCACATTATTTGCAACAACGATCCTCTGTACCTCGTTGGTGCCCTCAAAGATCTGGAAGATCTTCGCATCTCTTAAGAGCTTCTCGACCGGGTATTCTCTGCTGTAGCCGTAACCGCCGAACATCTGGATCGCCTCGGAAGCAACTTCCATCGCAATGTCGGATGCGTAGCATTTCGCGATCGCGGATTCCTTGCTGTACGGAAGTCCCATATCCATCTTTGTCAGGGCATGTGCGACCATCTGACGGGCAGTCTCTGTCTTGATCTCCATATCGGCTACCTTAAACTGTAATGCCTGGTTCTTGATGATCGGTTTGCCGAACTGGATCCTCTCTTTGCCGTATGCGACAGCCTCATTGATGCCTCTCTGTGCAATACCGGTCGCCACGCAGCCCATCCATGCACGCGCCTGGTCGAGCGTCTTCATTGCGATGCCAAAGCCCTTTCCTTCCTCACCGATGAGATTCGCTGCCGGGATCCTGCAGTCTTCCAGAACAACATCGCAGGTGTTGGAGGTACGGATTCCCATCTTGTTCTCCTCATGGCCGGTGGAGAGACCCGGAGTCCCTGCATCGATCAGGAACATGGAGATTCCCTTTACGCCTTTGGACTTATCTGTCATCGCCGTTACACAGTAGAAGGAAGCGACGCCGCCGTTTGTGATGAAGCACTTTCTTCCGTTTAATACATACTCATCGCCGTCTTTGACTGCGGTCGTCTTGCCTGCACTGGCATCGGAACCTGCACCCGGCTCTGTTAAGCAGAATGCACCGAAACCGCCGTCGAGAACGAGGTCGCAGACATGCTGTTTCTGCTCTTCATTTCCTGCGATCAGGACCGGCTTCATTCCAAGGCCGCTCGCAGAGATCGTGGTCGCAAATCCGGCATCTGCGATCGCCATCTGCTCGATGAGTGCTGCTACATCCACACGGGAAAGTCCCGGTCCGCCGTACTCTTCCGGAACCTCGAGAGCCTGATATCCCTGCTCGATCGCTTTCTCATAAATTGCCTTCGGCCATTCGCCGGAAACATCGTATTCTTTGCACTGTTCAACAACTTCTTTGTCACAGAAATTTTTTACATCCTGCAGGAGATCCTGCGCTTCTTCAGAAATTAAATATGCCATAATCGATTTCCTTTCGTGTCTCTTTTTGTTTGACCGGTGCGTGGGAGCACACCGGCCGGCAGTTATTTGACAAATATGGTGTACGGCGGCTGCCAAATGGGGAGGAAAGCGGCTGCCGCCGGGGGGAATCATAAACGGATCGTTATGCCTCTTCCTTCGGGTCATAACAGATCTTGCCCGGATTTAAGATCATCTTCGGGTCGAAGGTCTCCTTGATACCGCGCATCAGGCGCATGTTGACCGGACCGGCAAACTCTGCGAGGTAGCCTTTCTTTCCGAAGCCGATCCCGTGCTCACCGGAGATCAGGCCGCCGAGTTCTGCTGCCTTCTTGTAGATGTCTGCCATAAACTCGGAAACTTCTTTCTTGAAGGTCTCCTCATCCAGATCGTTCGCGCAGGTGTAGATATGTAAGTTGCCGTCTCCTGCATGTCCGAAGCTCTTGACTGCGAAATCATATTTCTCGGAAACACCTTTGACATATGTCAGATATTTTGCGATCTGGTTGACCGGAACAACAACGTCGCACTCGTCGAGGAGTTTTGTCTCCGCCTCGATCGCCTCGAGGAAGGAGCTTCTCGCTGCCCATGCATCTTTCTTCTTTGCAGGTGTGTCCGCAACGAGAACATCGACTGCTCCCGCGTCAAGAACAACTTCAGCAACCTGCTCGGTGAGCTCTTCCAACTGGTCCATGCTGTCGCCATCGAATGTCACAAGGAGGTAAGCACCGATGTCAACACCTTCGACCTGCTTCGGGAATACGCTCTTTCCGAGATAACGCTCGGAAGCGAGGACGATCTCTTTCTCCATGAACTCCACTGCCTGCGGCTGGAAATGATTCATGAAGAACTTCGGAACGGTCGCGATACAGTCTTCCAGGTTCTCATACGGGATGATCAGGCTGATCGTCTCCTTCGGAGCCGGGATGAGTTTTAAGGTGAGCTCGGTGATGATGCCGAGTGTTCCCTCAGAACCGATCATCAGGTTCAGCAGGCTGTAGCCGGTACTTGTCTTGGAGACCGTCGCGCCCATTTTTACGATCTCACCTGTCGGAAGGACAACCGTCATCGCGCGCACGTAATCTCTTGTGCATCCATATTTTACTGCGCGCATGCCGCCTGCATTTGTGGAAACATTGCCGCCGAGTGTTGCGAATTTTTCACCCGGATCCGGCGGATATAAGAGTCCCTGTTTCTGTGCGTCTTCCGCGAGGTCGTTTAACAGAACGCCCGGCTCTACGCGGACAACAAAGTTTTCAAGGTCATATCCGAGGATCTTGTTCATCTTGGTCATGTCGATCATGACGCCGCCATCAACAGCAACCGCCGCTCCGGTAAGACCGGTTCCTGCTCCTCTCGGGATCACCGGGATGGAGTTCTCATAACAGACTTTCACGATCGCTGCAATGTCCTCTGTGGTTGTCGCCTCGATCACAACCTCCGGGACTCCCTTTCCGTAGATCGGCATCTCATCATGAAAATAGTCGCTGTTGATCTCCTCACCTGCGTATACTTTCCCCGGAACGATCGCTTTGAACTGTTCCAGGATCTCAGGCGTCACCTGATTGTACTTCTTTGCTTCCATGTTTGTTTCTCCTCTTCTCATATCCTAAATTTTCAGTCATTTGGATTCAGATTTATGAAACGGGTCCATGCCTTTTTCTCTCAAATCTGTTTTCTGACAGGTTTTCTAAGTTTCCGGCACTTTCCGTATTGCTGTCTTTCTATTTTTTCGTGTTTCTCACGATCACGGATACCCCGTCCGGGATCACGGTGATCCCCGCATCCGTTTTGCCAAGGTACGCATCCGCCATCCGGATCGCTTCCTCCACACTTTCCGCGTAATCCATCTGCATATCCCGCACCATGGATTCCGGTGCACCGGTCACCATGATCACCTTGTGTTTTAAAAGGATCCTGCACAGGATCTGTGCTTCCCACTGATCCGGGATCGTCTTCTCCATCGGTGTGTCGAGAAACTGCTTCATAATCTCATTTTTGTCTCTTCCGCCTGCAAAGGTGTCATAGAGAGACTGACCGCCGTGACCCTGTCCGCACTCTGCGACCATGATGATCACTCCGCCCGGATTGCAGGTGGCCTCCGCAGCCGTCATTCCCTTTACCGACTGGTAAATGTTCTGGTCGAGCGGGTAACCTCCGTTTGTGGAGATCACGATGTCTGCCGGGATCGCGTCAACTCCGGAAAGTTTATCGACGAAGCGGCATCCTTCTCTGTGTGCCTGATCGAAGTCCCCGGCATACGCCCGGATGACTTTCTTGTTCTCATCGAGGACCACATTGACGATGAAGGCAAGTTTCAGGGTCTTTGCCGCAAATACCATATCTTTGTGGATCGGATTCCCGTCAAGGATTCCCGTTCTTGCATTCGGACTATCGATAAATTTGGAGCAGTGGTTTGCCATGACCGTCTCTGCACTGGAAACTCCCGGAAGAATGCTCTTTCGCCCTCCGGAAAATCCGGCAAAGAAATGCGGTTCGATAAAGCCCTCCGAGATCAGAAGATCCGCCTCCGCAGCGATCCGGTTGACCTTTAAGATCCCGCCGGACGGGAGAACTCCCATCTCCTTCATCTCCTCTTTGTTGTGGCTTTTATGTACCACAAAGCGGATATCGTCGCGGTCCAGGTATTCCTCACCGAACTTATCTGCCAGCTCCTCTCTCGTGGTCTCCCTGTGGAAACCTGTCGCGATCAGAACTGTTAATTTCGCATTCGGATTGCCTTCCTTGATCTCCTTTAACATTTCCGGAAAAATCACTTTGCTCGGGACCGGTCTCGTGTGGTCACTTGCGATCAAGACGATGTTGTCTTTTCCCTTCGCAAGTTCTCTCAGACGAGGTGATCCGATCGGGTGCTCCATCGCATCCCTCACGATCTCGCGCTCCGGTTTCTCTGCATGGTATCCATGCGCTCCGGAAACCAGGGTCCCCCGCAGCCGCTCGTCCGGAATACAGACCGTCTTGTTCTCTTTTCCGTACGGAAGTGTGATGTTTGCCATATTCCCCTCCAGTCTGACACGAAATGTCGTTTCCTGTCTTTCCTGTCCTTTTCCTGCTATCTTTTTGATCGTATCGATCATCGTTTTTATTGGTAGTACCAATCATATTGCTTTTAAAACAATGTGAGCATTTGTTTTTACTATGCGCACATTGTTGTTTCTTCGCTTCTTATTGGTAGAACCAATTAGTCTTAAAAAATAACTGCTCTCATAAGCAGTGTATTTTTTCTGATACAAGGATAGCGCTGTCTTGTATTTTTGTCAAGACATTTTGTTTTTCTTTGCATGAATTTCGCACAGATTGTCTGATTTTTGTCAATCTCGGAAAGTCTGCTCCTCTTTTCTTTCTCCGTGCTCTGCAGGTCGGATCTCTTTCCAGTTCCTCTGAATCGTTTACGATTCCTGATTCCGGTTCTCTCCTGCTCCTTACATATACTGATAAATATAATGGAAATGGAGTTTCAGTCCCTCTCGTGCCTTCTCGATATTTCCTTCCGAAAAACCTTCCGCCAGCGTCCGGTGCGCACGGCTCAAAAACTGTTCGCTGTGCATTCCTTCGATAATCTTTCCGCGCATCTTCGGGATATACTCATCCATGATCTTATTGAGTGCTTTATAGTTCGCGATCATGCAGAGATTCCCGTCCGCCTCGATCAGAAGATAGTGGATCGCCTTGTCCCAGCGGACACGCTCCTCCTCCGTCTCAGCATTCTCCAGATTTTCCAGATATGTCATCATTTTTTCGCGCTGCTCCGCGGTTGCCTGACGGACCCCGCTCTCAAGCGCTCCCCATTCCAGGGTGGACCGGAATTCCGTGATCTTATCCACATCGATCTTTTTTAAGATGAACATGAATGAGAGCATCTCCGCGAGGATCTCATCAAAATTTCCGGAGACATAATTCCCGGCTCCCTGCTGGCTCTCCAGGACTCCCATGTTCTCCAGGATCCGGAGTCCTTCTCTTGCAGAGTTGCGGCTGATCTCCAGTTTCTGGGCGAGCTCCCGCTCCGGAAGAAGTTTTTCTCCCGCCTGGATCTCTCCGCTTCCGATCCCTTTCTTTACATATTCAATGACTTTTTCATAGGATTTCTCCATCGTTTCTGATCCTTTCCCCAAATCCATTTCCTGTCCGGAACCGTCATGCCTTTCACACTCCGCATTCCGAATCGGTAAAATCCGCGACCCCATTGGTATCATACGGAATTTTTCCTATTCAGGACAGAAAAAAGGAATGTGCCATGGCACATTCGTATGTCCTTCGCAGCCGCCGGCAGCTCCTTTCGGATGCATGATAATTGAAAGCCGCAGCCGGTATCATGTACCGGCTGTAGTCTTTCACGCCTTTCCGTTATTACGCTTCCATTGCCTTTTTGATCGCATCAAATAATTCGTCATATGTCTCATATGCCGCAAGCTCCGGGTGATCCTTTTTGATCTGCTCCGTGCTGCGGAATAAGAATCCCGCCTTGCTCGCCTCGATCATTCCGAGGTCATTGTAGCTGTCACCGCTCGCGATCGTCTCAAATCCGATCGACTGGAGCGCCTTTACCGTCGTATACTTCGACTTCTCGATCCGCATTTTAAACCCTGTGATCGTTCCATCCGGGGCAACCTCCAGAGAGTTGCAGAAGATCGTCGGCCAGCCGAGTTTTTTCATCAGCGGCTTTGCAAACTGCGTGAAGGTGTCACTGATGATGATAACCTGTCCCATCTCACGAAGCTTGTCCAAAAACTCTTTCGCGCCCGGGAGCGGGTCGATCTTTGCGATCGTCTCCTGGATCTCCTTCAGACCAAGACCGTGTTCCTTTAAAATTCCAAGTCTCCAGTTCATCAATTTATCATAATCCGGCTCATCTCTCGTCGTTTTCTTAAGCTCCGGGATCCCGCTCTCCTCCGCGAATGCGATCCAGATCTCCGGCACGAGAACTCCTTCCAGGTCAAGACACACGATATCCATAATCAGTTCCTCCTCATTGATCGTACTTCTATGTCGCAATGCAGATATTATACCATCATCCACTGTAAAAATCCAGAACTGCTTTCTGATCGTGTCCACAGAATTTCACCCGGAATTTCATTGTGCACCGAATTTTTCTCCTGCATGTACCCGAAGGCACCACGCTCAAACTCACTGCCTATTCCTGTCCCTGCAAACTGGTGACTGTTTTCAGATATTCATACATCACCCGCGCCCCGTCACAGATACTTGAAATTTCTGTGTGCTCGGATGGGTTATGGGAAATTCCGCCGCGGCACGGGATGAATACCATGCCGGTGTCGCAGATATCCGCAAAAGACATGGAATCATGGCCGGCACCGCTCGGCATTCTCCGGCTCGAGATCCCGAGCTTCTTTGCCGCCTGTTCCAGGCCGTCTTCCACCTCGGCGCTCATCCTGATCGGCGGGATGCTGTTGATCTTTTCCGCCACATACTCAACGCCGCGCTTTTTGCAGCTTTCCCGCACAGCGGCCTTGAAATTCCGTTCCATGCAGTTTAAGCTGTCCTGATCGATCCCTCGCATGTCCACGCCGATCTCTACACGTCCCGGGATCACATTTAAAACGTTCGGATAATTCTGGATCACGCCGACGGTCGCAACGGACTGGTACGCAGATTCCTGCTTTCCGATCTTTTCTAACTCCAGGATAATCTCCGCCGCCGCACACAGCGCGTCACTCCTCATGTCCATCGGCGTCGCTCCGGAATGTTCCGCCATTCCTCTCAAATATACCCGGTACCGGATCGGTCCCGCGACCGTGCCGACGATCCCGACCTCCGTCTGATATTCCTCGAGGACCTTTCCCTGCTCGATATGGAGTTCCAGATAACGCCCCACACCGGAGATCTGTTTCGGATGAAGGTTCAGACCGCGGCTGGCAAAGATCTGCTCCAGAGTCTCCCCGTTTTTCGCAGTCAGATGTCCGATATCCTGCTTGTAGACTTCCTTCGTGATCAGTCCGCTTCCGATCGTACAGCAGCCGAAATTGCTCGACTCCTCACAGCGGAATGCACCGACCCGCAGCGGGATCCGGAGACCGTCCTCCTTCGCCCACTTCATCACCATAAGTCCCGCGATCACACCCGCGACGCCGTCATAGCGGCCGCCGTCGATCACGGAATCGAGATGCGAGCCGATCAGCGTATACCCCATCTCGTCCGTATTGGCCACATAAGTATTTCCGACCTCATCCGTATGGATCGATCCGCCGAGTTCCCTGCCGAGTCCTTTGAAGACCTCATGCATCGCGTCCTCCGTCTCCGTATAGCCAAGTCTTGTCACACCTCCCTGCGGCGTGCTCCCGATCTCATAAAAACTCTGAAACAGTCTTTCACAGTACTGAATATCCTTGGGTTTATGCTTCATATGCGCTTCCTCCTGCGTATGCTCACGTTTATCGTAACTGTCCGCCCGCTCTCCCCTTCAGGAAACAGGTTTCCAGTATGTTTTTTCTGATAATATCATTATAAACGCAAAATACTCAGAATCATATGTGCATAACGACAAAAAAAGAGGATTGTTTTTGGCGTTACAGACAAACAACGCCTTCCACCCGGATCATGGTTTTCCGTTTTTCATTTTCAGGGAATCGAAGTCATGTAAACCAAGAAAGAACCCTGCATTCTATACTGCTATACCCCCGCTCCCAGCTTCCACGCCAGTACCGCCATATAGATCATAAAATTGTCCTCCGGTTTCTTAAGATCCAGCCCCGTGAGCGTCTGGATCCGCCCCAGGCGGTATTTCACGGTATTCTTATGCGCATGGAGAAGTTCCGCTGCCTGATCGAGGTTTCCGGAACAGCTAAAATAAGTTGCAAGTGTATCGAGGAACTCCTGACTCTCCACAGGTTTTAAGATTTCTTCAAATGTTTTTCCCCTTCCGGATTCAAAAAACTCCTGAAGCGCACAGAATGCCCGGACTTTTTCATACTGACAGACACTCGTCTCCGGCCAGAGCTTTCTCTGGACCCGGATCGCCTGAAACGCATCGCTGTATGTATCCCGGATCCCGGTAAGACCTCTCCGGACCGATCCGGCCGCATCCCAGAGTTCCCGGATCTTCTCCTCCGTAAACAGATCCGCAAGGACCGTCCTGACCTTGTCCTCCGTCTCTCCCTCTGCCAGGAGAAGATATCCCTTCTTTAACGGGATCCGGATACACTCCGTGATCTCCGCTCTCTCCCTAAAGAGTCCAAGAACTGCCCTGGCAAGAAAACGGATCCCCTTCCAATCCTGCTCGTCCGGCATGACCATCTTCCTAAAATTGATCACGGCCGCCGCAAACCAGTCATGCTCCACATCCATCCCAAAAAGTCTCCCGCGCTCCGCCATCAGGACCCTGTCACTGTAATTCTCGTATAGAATATCCTTCACATACTTCTCCAGGATCGCCGAATTTCCTTCTTCCTCGAAGATCAGGTTCATCACATTCACGATAATATCAATATAAGGAAGAGCTTCCGGCAACTCCAGGATCGGCAGTCCCACTTCATCCGCCGCTTCCCGCACACGCTCTGAGATACACGCCACATATGGCCCCGTCTTCACCGCGATACAACAGCAAATGTCCGCGACCTCCCGGATCAGCGCACACTGCTCCTCCTCACTCTTTCTCACAGAATAAAGACTCGTGATCAGAAAATCATTCCCCTTCAACCACTGCCTGATCTCCGGAACCTCCATCACCGTCACATGCTCCACTTTCCCAGAAAGCCCCGCTTCCCCTGCAAGGACACGCACTCCCCGCATGACCGGAAGCTTCAAAACATCATTCACCTTCGCCATAAACGATCCTGTCTCCTTCTGTCAGTCATCCCACACCATATCCATACGATAGACTCAGCATCCCCTCCACGAGTCATCCATCTTCCTCCGCTCCGGCAACACTGACCAGTATTCTCATAATGTATGTATTATAGCGTGTATTCGCAAAAGATTCCATGTATTTTTACATACCGCCATCAGTCTTTATCCCCTGGAGAAGAAACATCCTTTACTGTGCAAAATCATCTATCATACCTCCTCATCTCCCCACATTACAAACATCCGCGCCTTTTTGCCCTTCCAGGGCAAAAACAGCCCACCCATGCCAATACACAGCGGCGGGGAGACTCCGGGCACGGACCGCCTGATTCCGGGAGCTGGCTTCCTCTTGGCTTGCAGGAGAATGCGTTGGATAGCTGCGGACACTTGTCTGAGCGCAGCGAGTTGTGTCCGCAGCTATCCGCCTTTAGCATTCTTCTGCAAGCCTAGAGGAACCCTCCCGGAATCCACCAAGCGTCCGCGCCCGGAGTCTCCCCGCCGCGTACCCCCCCCTATTCCTTCATCCCCGGCCGAAACACGATCGCCCCCAGATACCCAAACACCAGCGCCCCGCTGATCCCGACCGCACTCGCCGTAAATCCTCCCTTAAAGATTCCCAGCACACCATCCTCGCTCATCGCCTTCACAACGCCTTTCCACAGCGTATTCCCAAACCCTAAAAGCGGAACCGTCGCTCCGGCCCCCGCCCACTCTGCAAACGGATCATAAACGCCAAGGAATCCCAGAACACTCCCGCTGACCACCAGCAACACCATGATCCGCCCCGGCATCATCTTCGTCTTTTCCATCAGGATCTGCACCAGCATGCAGATCAATCCACCGACCACAAACGCTTTTATATATTCCATAGTGACACCTTCTCCCATTGTGATTCTCTAATACTGAATTCTCTTGCAGCTTATCCGGTCATCCTGTCTCCAGCACCACCGCATGTGCGATCCCCGGCACACTTTTTCCTTCATTGAAGCTCACCGTTGAAAGCAGTGCTCCGGTCGGTAGAAACAGCACCCGTTTCCACTCTCCACTCTGCAGTTTTGGCAAGATATATCCGCACAATACCGCAGCCGAACACCCGCAGCCGCTTCCTCCGGCGTGGGTATCCTGCTCCTCCGGTGAAAACATCTCGATCCCGCAGTCCATATACCGGCTCTCGATCCGGTATCCCGCCTGCATGAGATAATCTAGAAGAAGTCTCCTTCCGACAGTCCCGAGATCACCGGTGATGATCTGATCGTAATGCGTCTCATCCACCCCGAGATCCCGGAAATTCCTGACGATCGTATCGAGCGCCGCCATCGCCATCGCCGCCCCCATGTTCATGGAATCATGAAAATCCATGTCCACGATCTTTCCGGTCGTCACCGCCGTGATCTTCGCAAGCGGCGGCTCCTCTCCCCGATAACTCCCGGAAGATAGGATCACCGCACCGCAGCCTGTCACCGTCCATGTCGCCGAATACGGCCGCTGATTCCCATACTCCAACGGAAACCGGAACTGCTTTTCCGCCGATGCAAAATGGCTGGACGCGCTCACGAGCACATGGTCTGCGAATCCGCCCTCCACGCACATGGCACCCAGCCCCAGTCCTTCTCCCATTGTGGAACATGCCCCGTAAAGTCCGAACATCGGGATCTCCAGATTCACATTCCCGAACGACGTCGCAATGAGCTGAGCCAGAAGATCGCCCGCAAACGAGTACCGGATCTCCTCCCTGGAAAGCCCGCTCTTTTCGATCACAAGCCCCGCGGTCCTGCTCTGAAGCTCGCTCTCCGCCTCCTCCCACGTTTTCTTCCCCAGCATGGGATCCAGCTCCACCCGGTCAAAACATGTCCCCAACGGCCCGTCTCCTTCCTTCTTTCCCACGGTTGAAGCCGCGGCCGTGATCACCGGCGGATCTTCAAATACGATGCTCGCCCGCCCCCGCTGTTTTTTTCCTTCTCCTGTTTTTCCCTTCATTTCATTCCTGCTCCTGTCTTTTATTTCTCAGCGGATATTTGCAATCCGCTTTCGCTGCCTGCTCATGGCCAAACAACCATTCCGCAACTTCTCCCATATGACCTGCTGCTCCGGCTTTCCCGTTGCCATTCATGGTCAAGAAGTTTCCATACACTGTGACAGCATGCAAATGTTTGATACCGATATCTTCCCCAAAATGCAAAAAAAGATGCGGAAATCCAGCACTCTCTGAATTTCCGCATCTTTTTCATTTCCATATTTTATTTCCATATCTGCTTTTCGCGCGTTACGATCAGCCCTCAAACGGCTTTACATCTTTGACTGCTTCCTTCGTAGATCTTTCTCAGACCTTCCGGGGAGAGATCTCTTGTAAAGTATACAACAGACTCCTCCCCCGTTCTCTCT
>OOCY01000084.1_pt1 | contig 99507 bp, 70 predicted proteins | sample 1671291 | NCBI WGS metagenome assembly OOCY01 (sample SAMN06348141, study PRJEB24527) | human gut metagenome | biome: human gut; feature: ankylosing spondylitis patient; material: feces | host: Homo sapiens | place: China | collected 2015-10 | reverse complement strand
CGCTGAAACCCGCATAAACACTGGCTTTTTTAAGCAACTCGATTTATTCAAACTCAATCGTAGCCGGCGGTTTCCCCGTGCAGTCATACAGTACGCGGTTTACGTGTGGTACTTCGTTTACGATACGGCTGGCAACGGTTCCGAGAACTTCCCACGGGATCTCAGCGGCCTCTGCAGTCATGAAGTCGATCGTATTTACGGCTCTCAGCGCGATCGCGTAGTCGTAAGTTCTCTCATCACCCATAACGCCCACGGAGCGCATATTAGTCAGTGCTGCGAAGTACTGACCGATATTGCGGTCGATTCCTGCCTTTGCAATCTCTTCGCGGTAGATCGCGTCAGCTTCCTGTACCATCTTTACTTTCTCCGGTGTTACGGCGCCGATAATGCGGATACCAAGTCCCGGGCCCGGGAACGGCTGACGGTATACGAGCTTCTCCGGAATTCCGAGTTCCAGACCGGCCTTACGAACCTCGTCTTTGAAGAGGTCGCGGAGCGGCTCAATGATCTCTTTGAAATCAACATAATCCGGAAGTCCTCCGACATTGTGGTGGGATTTGATCACTGCAGATTCTCCACCGAGACCGCTCTCTACAACGTCCGGATAAATTGTTCCCTGTACAAGGAAATCAACGGCACCGATCTTCTTTGCCTCTTCCTCGAATACGCGGATAAACTCTTCGCCGATGATCTTTCTCTTTCTCTCCGGCTCCTCAACGCCTGCTAATTTATCGTAGAAACGCTGCTGGGCATTTACGCGAATAAAGTGCAGATCATACGGGCCGTTCGGTCCGAATACTTCCTCGACCTCGTCTCCCTCGTTCTTGCGGAGAAGACCATGGTCAACGAATACGCAGGTAAGCTGGTCGCCAACTGCCTTTGCAAGCATAACAGCTGCAACAGAAGAGTCAACTCCACCGGATAACGCACAGAGAACTTTTCCGTTTCCAACCTTCTCACGGATCGCCTTGATGCTGTTCTCGACAAATGCATCCATCTTCCATGTTCCGGCACATCCACAGACTTCATAAATGAAGTTATGGAGCATCTTTGTACCTTCCTGAGTATGAAGAACTTCCGGATGGAACTGGATCGCATATAATTTCTTCTCCTCGCACTCAGCAGCTGCAACCGGGCAGTCCGGAGTATGTGCGACGATTCTGAATCCAGGTGCTTCTTTCTCGATGTAGTCATTGTGGCTCATCCAGCAGATCGTCTTCTCGGATACATCTCCGAAAAGCTTGCTTGTCTTGTCCACAGTCACTTCGATCTTGCCGTACTCACGAACCGGTGCCTTGCATACATGTCCACCGAGAACGTGGGACATCAGCTGCGCGCCGTAGCACAGTCCGAGTACCGGAACGCCCATCTCAAACAGTTCCTTGCTGCATGTTGCAGCACCTTCCTCATAAACGCTGTTCGGACCTCCGGTTAAGATGATTCCTTTCGGATTCATTGCCTTGATCTGTTCGATCGGAGTCCGGTAGGAGTAGATCTCACAGTATACATGGCATTCACGGACACGACGGGCAACCAGCTGATTGTACTGGCCGCCGAAGTCGATAACAATAATTTTTTCCTGATTCATCGGGTGCCTCCTGAAATATGTGCATGTACTTCTTGATAACTGCCCGGCAATCCGCATCGATTCATGCCGGAACGCCGGACAGATATAAATTTTCCTATTTGGAACTAATTATAAGGGATTCATGGAAACTTGGCAAGTGCTTTCCCTCAAAACCTGTACTTTAATGAGTATGAAGGGTTACAGTACACGGGCACTCCTTGCCCGCGCACTGTAACAGGATTTTGCCGATGCTTCGCATTCCGAATCGGCAAAATCCACTACCACCACTGTATTGTACGGAATTTTCAGTTCAGAAAATTCCTACCCATGAAAAGTAACTATGAAGGTTCCTGTACATAATCAGGCACATTTGCACCTCGCACAGGCAGCAACATTATTTCTCATACGTTCCCTTTTTAAGGATTTTCCCGTCTCTCATCATAGGCACGCCCATAGCGATCACCGTATCAAGAGAGAGATCTTCATTCATGATCAGGATATCGGCATCACTTTCTTCCTTCACAGCACCCTTTTTCGGATATAATTCCAGAGCCATCGCCGGATTCTTAGTTCCGAGAGCCAGAAGTTCCTCAAAATCCATATTTTCTTCTTTTACCATGTAGACGATCTGACGGTAGATCGTATCCACATCGGAAACACCGATCTCCACAAGTTTTCCTTCTGCGTCATAGTTAGACCAGCTTCCCTGTCCATCGGAGCTCATGGTCACCTTCTCCATTGGAACGCCTTCTTCTTTCGCTTTCTTGACAGCGTCTGCAACAGAGTGGAACTTGCTTTCAGATTCCCCACAGGTGAGGTCGATCGTTCCGCCCATCTTCGCGAACTTAAACGCATCCTCTAAGAGGTTCGCGTTGCGTCCCACGTGAGTCGGCTGAAATGTTTTCGGCGGAATCGAGGTGCGCTCTAATGCCTCAAATACCGGTTTTAATGCTCTCTTATCTCCGCCCATGTGAAGGCAGATAAATCCAGGTTTTCCACTCAGCATTCCTGCGGTGCGGACATCACTGGCCAGACGGATCAGTTCCTCTGTCGTGATATTCGGCGCACGGTGATCAGAGATCGCAAGCTTCACTCCAAGGATCTCATCGATAAACATAATGTCCTTGCTGACACTTCCGGTCACGGTCGTACTCGGATAACCATAGGCTCCGCAGATCGCATAAGCGGAAATTCCCTCTTCTTTTAACGCTTTTACCTTTGCTAAAAGATTCTCCACGCTTCTGCTGATTCCGTCAGTTCCCAAAAGTCCAAGTACAGTTGTAACACCACCCTTGATCAGGCTGGACAGCTGGACCTGCGGTGCCTGAGTGTGGAAGCTTCCTTCTCCGCCGCCTCCGGTCACATGGACATGACGGTCGATAATACCCGGAGTCACGATCTTTCCGGTTCCGTCGATTACTTCACATCCCTCATACTCCGGCAGATGATCCGCAATTCTTTCGATTCTTCCTCCGGCAATCAGGATATCCTTCACTCCGAGATATTCCGGTGCGTAAACTTTTGCGTTTTTTACTAACAGCATGGGCTTATTCCTCCTGTGTAATCCCTGTTTTACATAACTGCCCGACAGCGGGAAATTCAGTTCAGACAAACCAGCGTACGGCTGAATTGTAATAGAAATTACTGTCGGGCAATTATGATTTTCTTATTATTTTAGTATAACATACCGCCGGAAGTATTCCAAGTGATGATTCAAAACTTTCATTTTTTTACTCGTTACAGTACACGGGCACTCCATGCCCGCGCACTGTAACAGGATTTTGCCGATGCTTCGCATTCCGAATCGGCAAAATCCACTACCATCACTGTATTGTACGGAATTTTCAGTTCAGAAAATTCCTACCCATGAAAAGTAACCTTTACTCATCTGAACCGGTATCTCCGTTCTCAAGATACCTCTTGACATACTGCCCCGTATAAGACTCCGGAACCTTCACGATCTCCTCCGGCGTTCCTTTCGCGATCACGGTACCGCCGCGGTCTCCGCCTTCCGGTCCCATGTCGATAATATAATCCGCGGTCTTGATCACATCCAGATTGTGCTCGATCACAACCACCGTATTTCCACCTTCGGAAAGCTTTCTTAAGATCTCCACCAGCTTATGGACATCCGCGAAATGGAGTCCTGTCGTCGGCTCATCAAGGATATAGATTGTTTTTCCGGTTCCGCGTCTGGAAAGCTCTGTGGCGAGCTTGATCCGCTGCGCCTCGCCGCCGGAAAGCTCCGTCGAAGGCTGTCCGAGACGGATATAGGAAAGTCCCACATCGTTCAATGTCGCGATCTTTCTCGCGATAGACGGCACATTCTCAAAGAACTTTAACGCCTCCTCCACGGTCATATTCAGCACATCGTAAATGCTCTTTCCCTTATACTTCACTTCCAGAGTCTCACGGTTGTACCGCTTTCCGCCGCAGACCTCGCAGGGCACATAGACATCCGGCAGGAAATGCATTTCGATCTTGATGATTCCGTCACCGCTGCAGGCCTCGCATCGGCCGCCCTTCACGTTGAAGCTGAACCGTCCCTTTGAGTATCCCTTCGCCTTTGCGTCGGTAGTCGCCGCGAATAAATCACGGATCAGGTCAAACACACCGGTATAGGTCGCCGGATTCGATCGCGGAGTTCTTCCGATCGGAGACTGGTCGATGGCGATGATCTTATCCAGCTGCTCCACGCCGTCGATTCCGTCGTGGTCTCCGGGGATCGTCCGGGCACGGTTCAGCTTTTTCGCCAGCGCCTTATAGAGGATCTCGTTGATCAGGGAGCTCTTTCCCGATCCCGACACACCGGTCACGCAGGTCATAATTCCAAGCGGCACATCCACATCGATATTTTTCAGGTTATTCTCCCTCGCACCGCGGATTTTGATCCAACCCGTGGGGCTTCTTCTCTCTTTCGGCACCGGGATTTTGATCCGACCGCTTAAATACGCACCGGTGATCGATTCCTTACACTTCATGATCTGGGCTGCCGTTCCCACAGCGACCACATTTCCGCCGTGTTCCCCGGCTCCCGGACCGATATCCACGATACAGTCCGCCGCCCGCATTGTATCTTCATCGTGCTCCACGACGATCACACTGTTTCCGAGATCCCGGAGATGTTCCAGCGTTTTCAGCAGCTTATCGTTATCTCTCTGGTGCAGTCCGATACTCGGCTCATCGAGGATATAGGCAACCCCCACAAGTCCGGAGCCGATCTGGGTCGCAAGACGGATCCGCTGTGCCTCGCCGCCGGAAAGAGTTCCTGTCGCCCGGGATAAAGAAAGATAATCCAGTCCCACATCGATCAGGAAGCTGATCCTCGCCCGGATTTCCTTTAAAATCTGTTCACCGATCATCTTCTGCATCTCAGATAGCTTCAGATCATCGATAAACTCCCTGAATTTTACGATGGACATATTCGTAGCCTCGTAAATATTCAGTCCACCTACCGTCACCGCCAGAGAAGACTGCTTTAAGCGCTGTCCATGACAGGTGGTACACGGTGTGATCCGCATAAAACTCTCGTACTCTGCCTTGCTGGCCTGGGAGAACGTCTCCCGGTAACGGCGGTTTACGTTCTCGATCAGGCCCTCAAAGGCCACGTCGTAAACGCCGGTTCCGCGCTGTCCTGTATAGTGAACCTTTACTTCCTTTCCACCGGTTCCGTAAATCAGGATATCATGGATCTCCTTCGGATAATCTTTAAACGGAGTATCAAGATCAAAGTGATACTCTGCCGCCAGGGCATCTAAGATCGCCCTCGAAAAGCTTCCCGGCTTCGCGCAGGACTGCCAGCCAAGGACGACGATCGCTCCCTCGTTGATACTCAAGGACTTATCCGGGATCATCAGATCCTCATCAAATTCCATCTTATATCCCAGACCGAAACAGTCCGGGCAGGCACCGAACGGGTTATTAAAGGAGAAACTTCGCGGCTCCACCTCCTCGATGCTGATCCCACAGTCCGGGCAGGAAAAGCTCTGGCTGAAGTTGATCGGCTCGCCGTCAGCTACATCCACGATCATCAGACCATCGGACAGCTTCATCACAGTCTCGATGGAGTCCGTCAGACGTTTCTCGATCCCAGGCTTCACAACGAGACGGTCCACAACGATCTCGATATTGTGCTTGATGTTCTTCTCCAGCGTGATCTCTTCTGACAGCTCATGTAGATTTCCGTCGATCATCACACGGACGTAACCACTGTGTTTCGCCTGTTCCAGAACCTTCTCATGACGTCCTTTTCTTCCACGGACCATTGGCGCTAAAAGCTGGATTTTCGTCCGCTCCGGCAGTGTCATGATCTGGTCCACCATCTGGTCCACGGTCTGTTTCCGGATCTCCCTGCCGCACTTCGGGCAGTGGGGGATACCGATCCTCGCGTACAGAAGACGCATATAGTCGTAGATCTCCGTCACAGTTCCCACGGTGGAACGCGGGTTGCGGTTCGTGGATTTCTGGTCGATGGAGATCGCCGGGGAAAGTCCCTCGATGCTCTCAACATCCGGCTTTTCCATCTGGCCTAAGAACTGACGCGCATAGGAGGACAGAGACTCCATATAGCGTCTCTGTCCCTCCGCGTAGATCGTATCAAATGCCAGAGAAGATTTTCCCGATCCGGAAAGTCCGGTCAGGACTACCAGCTCATTTCTCGGGATATCCAGGGAAATATTTTTTAAGTTGTGCTCGTTGGCACCTCGTATTTTTATATATTGCTTCGGCATTGTGTTTCTCCTCTTTGCCATGTCTGCTTTTGCTTTATCATTCTCACAGAGTTCCGGGACTATACGTTTTCCATGGATTCCGGTTACTGTCCCGTGTTACGGTCAGTATACCACAATTCCATTTTATATGCAAACATTTGTTCGTTTCATATTTTACCACTTTTCATCTGCGCAGACCGTTTCAATCAGCATATCCATCTGTCTTTTCCCCCAAAAACGCGAGAGACCCCGGCAGCTGCCCGCCGGGGTCTCTCTTTATGGGTTTCTATGAAATTTTACATCATAAGCTCCTCAAGCTTTTTGTATCCATTCCTACCAGGAAACTTCTACATTATATCCACCGTTCTGATCCTTCGTGATCTTATATTTCACGCCGTCCGCGTCTGTCACGGTTCCGCTGGTCTTTACCTTACCGGATTCATTGACTACATATGTCTTTCCGTCAACGGTGACTTTCTCGTACTTCATTCCTTCTTCCGCACTCACAAGGCGTCCGTTCTCGTAGAGACTTCCGTCCTTCACACCCGTGAATCCGTCGCCTCTCTTTCCGATACTGCCTGAAGTCGTAAAGTAGAATACTTCGTTGTCATGGTTATCGTCATTGACCACAATCCGTCCGGTCTTCATCTTTCCGTCGCTGTCAAAGTAGAACTTTCTGCCATCACTCAGCTCCACAAGACCTGTCCTCATGCGGCCCTTCTTATCGAAGCAGTAGGTCTCTCCCTTGATCTTCGCTATTCCGTATCCGCAGGCCTCCGTTGTTTTATAGGATGTGGAGTATGCGCGGCCATCTTTAAAGTAGTACCAGTTTTCCTCAGCGTCATCCGGGGATGCCATATATCTCCAGCCGTTCATCTGCTGTCCGCCGCTGCGGAAGTAGCGAAGGGCATTGACATCGCTGTTGGAGAGGTCGTCACGTCCTGTAGATGTGTAATCAGACTCATTTACCCAGCCAGTCAGCATTCTTCCGCTGTGGTCAAAGATATAGGTCTCACCGGAGATCTTCAGCTCACCATCATAGATCAGCTTTCCACTGGAATTAAAATAGTACCAGTACTCACCCCAGTCATCCTCTCTGTCCGCCAGTTTTCTCCAGCCCGTCGTCATAGCTCCGGAATCTTCTAAATGATAGATCTTACCATCGATCTCCACCCAGCCGATATCCAAAACGGAATCCGTAAAGTGGTACCACACGTCATTGATCTGTTTCCAGCCGTTTGTGTACGCCTTTCCGTTCGCTCCAAAATATCTCCATCCGCTCTCGTTCCAGCGGCTGTTGTTGATGTACTTCCATGTGTTTGTGATCATGACACCATTCTCATTTACATAATAAGTATCATCGATCAGGCTGTTTGTCTGCATCACTCCATTGTAATCCATATAATACCATGCATCATTGGAGCATACCCAGTCATTCCGAACGAGGCGTCCGTTGTTGTCATTGTAGTAATACCATTTTCCATTCTGCTGTGACCAGTCCGCAAAGGAGGTCGTCGCCATTCCTGCGGTTAAAATCATCGCTGCAACTGCTGCACCTGCAAAATATCTCTTCTTCATAGAAACCCTCCTCTTCTAAATGTTTCCGTTTCCGGAATATACTTTTTCACTTTCCCACCGGCTTCCTTTTCATCGTTCCCACGGTGGCTATTTGTTTTCGATATCTCCGTTAGATATCTTGCGTTTTTTGTTTGTACTTGTATTATACAGAAAACTTCCTAAAAACTCTTCTCTTTTTCCTTACATTTCATTAAAAATATGACGCAAAAATGCGGCAAAAACAGGATTGCATTCCCATTTCTGCCGCATTTAAAATTTTCTTATGATTTGCCGCCGGACACTGCAGTTTCTCCCTATGTCTTACCGCAGCACTGAACGTATATCCGACATTTTTATTTTACTCTGCATCTCCAAACAGACGGTTAACTGCACTGAAGATACCTCTTAAGGATGCTCTCGTGATGTTGGAGCTGATGCCGACACCGTATGTCACCTTGCCGGTCTTCTGATCCATCAGGTGGATATAGGAAGCCGCCTGTGCCCCGGAACCGGATGTCAGCGCATGCTCGCTGTAATCGAGAACCTTGATTGAGATACCAAGCTCCTCCTCCAGTCCGCGTTTCACAGCATCGATCGGGCCGTTTCCGACACCTTCAAACTGTTTTGTCTCGCCGTGGTTAGAGTAGGTAACAACAGCAACGGTTGTGAACTGGTCTCCGGACTCGAAATCTGTGATCTTGCACTTGCGGAAGTGGTACGGTTCCTTGCGGTCGAGATACTCGATGCGGAACTCTTCCATGATCTGCTCCGGTGCGACCTCGCCCTGCTTCTCTGCGATCTTCTGGATCACATCCGCGAACTCTTTGTGCATGCCGCGTGGAAGCTTGAATCCAAAGAAGCTGTCCATAACGAAAGCAACACCGCCCTTTCCGGACTGGCTGTTGATACGGACCACCGGCTCGTACTCTCTTCCGATATCGGACGGATCGATCGGCAGATACGGAACCTGCCAGATCTCGCTCTTTCTTTCCATAAGCGCATGCATTCCCTTGTTGATAGCATCCTGATGGGAACCGGAGAATGCAGTAAATACCAGCTTTCCAGCGTACGGATGACGCGGATCGATATGCATCTTTGTGCAGCGCTCGTAAACTTCCGCGATCTTCTTGATATCGCCGATCTCAAGCTCTGGGTCGATTCCCTGAGAGAACATATTGTAGGCGATGGTCAGGATATCCACGTTTCCGGTACGCTCACCATTTCCGAACAGGGTTCCTTCAACGCGGTCAGCGCCTGCAAGCATTGCAAGTTCTGCAGCAGCAACGCCTGTTCCGCGGTCATTATGCGGATGAACGCTTAAAATGATGCTCTCGCGGTTCTCCAGATGTTTGCTCATCCACTCGATCTGGTCCGCAAACACGTTCGGTGTCGTCATCTCGACAGTGGACGGAAGGTTGATGATCATCTTATTGTCCGGTGTCGGTCTCCATGCTCTCTGGACCGCGTTGCAGATATCAAGCGCATAGTCCATCTCTGTTCCGGTAAAGCTCTCCGGGGAATACTCCAGGATCACTTTTCCGTCATAATCTTTCATGTACTTCTTTACCATATCGACACCGTCGATTGCGATCTGCTTGATCTCCTCACGGTCCATATGGAATACAACGTCACGCTGTAAGGTGGATGTAGAATTGTAAATATGCACAACTGCCTTCGGGATTCCCTGAATGGACTCGAAGGTTCTCTTTAACAGGTGGTCACGACACTGGGTCAGAACCTGGACCGTCACATCATCCGGGATCAGCCTGCGCTCAACAAGCTGCCTTAAAAAGTCAAATTCAATCTGGGAGGCGGCCGGGAAACCGATCTCGATCTCCTTAAAGCCCATCTGCACCAGCATATTGAACATTTCGATCTTCTCTTCAACGACCATCGGCTCTACAAGTGCCTGATTGCCGTCGCGCAGATCCACACTGCACCAGATCGGCGCCTTCTGGATCTCTTTATTCGGCCACTCCCGCTCCGGGTAATTCATGACCGGTACTCTCTGATATCTCTTATAATTCATCATAGTTTCTTTCCTCCGCTTTTCTGATAAAAGTTATTTTCATTCCTGCATTTCATGAATTTCTGTAATCATGCAGTCTTTCCAGGCACTGCAGTTTCCCTCCAGCTTCATAGTCGCAGGCCACGGAGTCGGTAAACTACGCTGTACTTCTCAATTATAAACAATGTTACGCTTTTAGGTCTAACCCCATTTTCATCAGTCCTTTTTTTGTGAAATTCAATCGACGGTCGCGCTTTTGACCGTCCTTTTCCGTTTTTTCATTATATCACTGTGAAAATGGAATCGCAAGAATCTATGCCATAACATTTAGATATAGGAGATATGAAGTGTTACAGTACACGGGCACTCCATGCCCGCGCACTGTAACAGGATTTTGCCGATGCTTCGCATTCCGAATCGTCAAAATCCACTACCACCATATATAAAATGAGGCAGCGAATTTTCTTCACTGCCTCATCGTTCATATTTTATATTTCAAGCGATCAGCTTTCTGTCACATGACCTTTTTTCTTCAATACATCGATCACCTGATCCACATACTTCTCGCAGATCTCCGGTGTCTCCGCTTCCACCATAACGCGGATCAGCGGCTCTGTTCCGCTCTGGCGGAGAAGAAGCCTGCCGTCATTTCCAAGTGCCTCATCGACAGCTTCTCCTGCTGCCTGCACATCCGGATCATTCAGTGCAGCCGCTTTATCTGCCACCCGGACATTCTTTAAAAGCTGCGGAAGAATTGTTACCTCCGAGGCAAGTGTTCCGAGTGTTTCTTTTTTCTCCAGCATAACCTCCATGATCTTTAAGGACGTCAGGATTCCGTCACCGGTAGTCGCATATTTGCTGAAAATAATATGTCCGGACTGCTCGCCGCCGAGGCAGTTTCCGGTCTTGGACATGTTCTCGTATACATATTTGTCGCCGACAGCCGTCTTCTCATAGCCGATACCCTCGCGGTCAAGTGCCTTGTAGAGACCAAGGTTTGACATAACTGTGGTAACGATCTTGTTGTTGCGCAGAAGTCCCTGCTCCTTCATATACTTTCCACAGATGTAGAGGATCAGGTCGCCGTCCACGACGTTTCCGTTCTCATCCACAGCCAGGCAGCGGTCCGCGTCACCATCATAGGCAAAGCCCACATCGAGACCTTTCTCCTTCACGAATTTCTGAAGTTTTTCAATATGGGTGGAACCGCAGTCGCGGTTGATGTTCAGTCCGTCCGGCTTGTCATTGATAACGTATGTGTCAGCGCCGAGGGCATCAAATACGCTCTTCGCAACGGAGGAAGCACTTCCGTTGGAGCAGTCGAGGCCGACCTTTTTGCCCTTAAAAGATCTTGTCGCGATGGAAATCAGGTAGCCGATATAACGGTTTCTTCCTGCCGCGAAGTCCTGCGTTCTTCCGATATTTTCTCTCTTAGCGAGCGGAATTTCTTCCATCTCACCGTCTAAGTACTTCTCGATCTCCTCGATGACGCTCTCCTCGAGCTTTTCACCGTTTCCGTTCATGACCTTGATGCCGTTGTCATAGTACGGGTTATGGCTGGCAGAGATCATGATCCCGCAGTCGAAATCTTCCGTGCGGATCACATGGGACACACTCGGAGTTGTCGTCACATGTAAGAGATAAGTGTCCGCTCCAGATGCTGTGAGTCCCGCTGCCAGGGAGTACTCAAACATATAGCTGGAGCGTCTCGTGTCTTTTCCGATCACAACTCTGCAGCGCTCTCCTTTGGCCTGTTTTCCGTAATACCATCCAAGAAATCTTCCGACTTTATATGCATGCTCCACGGTCAGATTTACGTTCGCCTCTCCGCGGAAGCCATCGGTGCCAAAATATTTTCCCATTCCTCAATCCTCCATGACCCACGAACCTTATAGAGAACCGGATATTGCCGTTGTCCGATATCCCGGTTCTCTATAAGGTCCGCAGTTTTCTATCTATATACAGATTATGATGATACCAGGGTCAAAAGGTCAAAAATCCGATGCAAGTTTGCCTGCAGGTAGATTTTTGACCTTGGGACCCGCCCAAAACATGAATAAGCAGCCATTTTCCGCAAAAAAATGAGCGAATTATGAATATTTTTGAGGATTGCGAGAGTGCAAAGCACGGAGCAATCCGGTATCATTGGGGTCAAAAGGTATTTTGACCCCCTGTGATATCGTTATGACCGCCAGTTCCTACCAGGTAATTTCCTTCAGATATCTTGCAACGGCATCCTTCCACTCCGGAAGCCGCTCAAAGCCGTTCTCTGTGAGTTTTTCCTTGCTCATACGGCTGTTCATCGGGCGTTTTGCCTTTGCAGCCGGGTACTCATCGGAGTGGACCGGTGTCACCTTGACATCCATTCCTGCTGCACGGAAGATCTCGCAGGCGAACTCATACCAGGAGCAGAGTCCTTCGTTTGTCGCATGGTATCTGCCGTATTTGTCCGTCTGGATCATATCCACGAGAAGTCTTGCGAGGTCGTAAGTGTAGGTCGGGGAACCGATCTGATCGTCAACGACCGAAGCAGCTCCGCGCTCTTTTCCGATCCGGAGCATGGTCTTGATGAAGTTCTTTCCGTTTACGCCGAATACCCAGGCGATACGGACGGTAAAGAATTTCTCGACCAGCTCCTCGACTGCGAGCTCGCCCTCATATTTGGACTGTCCGTAGACATTTAACGGATGTCTCTCGTCATCCGGCTCCCACGGGCGGGTTCCCTGTCCGTCGAATACATAGTCCGTGCTGATGTACATCATCTTGATGCCGAGTTTTTTGCAGACTTCCGCGATGTTTCTCGTTCCGCCTGCGTTGACTTTCATGCACACGTCCACATTGTCCTCAGCCGCATCGACAGCAGTGTAAGCTGCGCAGTGGATCACTGCATCGACATTGGCCTCCGTGATCACGCGGTCACATGCCTCTTTATCGGTGATATCCATCTCAGCGAGGTCCACTCCGATCGGAGTGATCCCGCGTTTTTCCATCTCGTTTACTACGTCATGACCAAGCTGGCCTTTTACGCCTGTCACTAAAACTCTCATATCTGCCTGTTCCTTTCGTAAAAAATCAGCCCTGCCCCAGAATCCTCGGTGCAGGGCTGATTTATGATCTTACTTATTTTAAATCTTTTCCAAGACGGTCGCCGTACATGTTGTCGAAGTAGTTGCTGTACTCTCCGCTTAAGATGTGCTTCCACCAGTCCTCGTTGTCCAGATACCACTGGATCGTCTGCTGGATACCGGTATCAAAGTTGTATTTCGGCTTCCAGCCAAGCTCTGTCTCAAGCTTTGTCGGATCGATCGCATAACGTCTGTCATGACCCGGACGGTCTGTTACGAACTTGATCAGGCTCTCCGGCTTATTTAATGCCTTTAAGATCGTCTTGACAACCTCAAGGTTTGTGCGCTCGTTGTGTCCGCCGACGTTATATACTTCACCAACACGGCCCTTGTGGATGATCAGGTCGATCGCCTCACAGTGGTCGGAAACGTGGAGCCAGTCACGGACATTCTCACCTGTTCCGTATACCGGAAGCGCCTCATCAGCAAGAGCGCGGCTGATCATTAACGGGATCAGCTTCTCCGGGAAGTGGTACGGACCATAGTTGTTGGAGCAGCGGGAGATCGTCACCGGAAGTCCGTATGTTCTGTGGTAAGCGAGAACAAAGAGGTCTGCACTTGCCTTGGAGGAAGAATACGGGCTGGATGTGTGGAGCGGTGTCTCCTCTGTGAAGAAGAGATCCGGGCGGTCAAGCGGAAGGTCTCCGTAAACCTCATCGGTGGAAACCTGGTGGTAACGCTTGATTCCATAGGTACGGCATGCATCGAGCAGTGTCGTTGTTCCCATTACGTTTGTGCGGACAAAGCTCTCCGGATCGACAACGGAACGGTCAACATGGCTCTCAGCCGCGAAGTTTACAACGATATCCGGTTTCTCTTTTTCGAAGAGATCGAATACGAATTTGCGGTCTGCGATATCGCCTTTTACAAATTTGTAGTTCGGTTTGTTCTCGACCGGTTTTAATGTCTCAAGGTTTCCCGCATAAGTTAAGAGATCGAGGTTTACGATCTGGTACTCCGGGTATTTGTTTACCATATGGTGGATGAAGTTGCCGCCGATGAATCCGGCGCCGCCTGTTACGATGATCTTCATGTATTTCTTTCTCCTTTATTTATCTGCATGTCCCGGCAGTTTATCAATATATTTTCCGTCGATGACATCCTTTAAGTACTGGCCGTACTGGTTCTTCTTGTAGATCTCATACGCAGCCATCACTTCTTCTTTGGAGATCCAGCCGTTGGAGTAAGCAATCTCCTCCAGGCAGGCGATCTTTCTGTGCTGGTGGGTCTCGATCGTCTTAACGAAGTTTGTCGCCTCGACTAAGGACTCGTGGGTACCGGTGTCAAGCCATGTAAAGCCCTGTCCTAAAAGTGTTACATCCAGCTCGCCGTTCTCAAGGTAGATGCGGTTTAAATCTGTGATCTCAAGCTCGCCTCTTGCGGACGGCTTTAAGTTCTTCGCATACTCGACAACGCGGTTATCGTAGAAGTAAAGACCGGTCACGCAGTAATTGGACTTCGGTTTTTCCGGTTTCTCTTCGATGGAGATCGCTTTTCCAGTCTCATCGAACTCAACGATACCGAAACGCTCCGGATCATCGACATAGTAGCCGAATACGGTTGCGCCTTTCTCCTTCTCTGCTGCCGCACGGAGACGTTTCTTTAAGCCCTGTCCATGGAAGATGTTGTCGCCGAGGATCATGGCGACAGAGTCACCGTCGATGAATTTTTCACCAATAATGAATGCCTGTGCAAGTCCGTCCGGGCTCGGCTGTACTGCGTAGGATAAATTTACGCCGAACTGCTTTCCGTCTCCTAAGAGTGCCTCAAATCTCGGGGTATCATCCGGTGTGGAAATAATGAGGATATCTCTGATCCCCGCGTTCATCAGGACGGATAACGGATAGTAGATCATTGGTTTATCATAAATTGGTAAAAGCTGTTTGGAAGTTACCTTCGTAAGCGGATACAGTCTTGTGCCGCTTCCGCCGGCAAGTATGATTCCTTTCATATGCTCTCCTTTTCTCATCTGTTTTTGGGCACACTACGCCCTATACTAGGGACATTATAGCATAAGTGACTTATATTTTAAAGGGACTTCCTCTTATAAATCTCTTAAAAAATAGGAAGTTTTTTGTTGGTTTTTACAAAATATAACATCATTTTATCTTTTGATGTGCTTTGGAGCCCGCCGAGAGTCCTCCATGCTCCCGCTAACATATTGTCAGTCCGCCCTGTGTCCACATTTTTCACCAAAAAACCGCCCCACTTTTCCATGCTTTCGCTCTCCGCCTTGTATTTTACACGCTGCACCCAAAATGCTGGACGCTTTTCCTGATCATGCGATGTATTTTCTTCTTACATACATTGCTCCGTCTGCTGAACAGTCACAATATTTTCCCCATCTTCCGCTTAAAAATCAGAACTTTTCCTAATTGCATAACTTAAAAAAATATGTTAAAACGTGTATTATATTTTTTCTTTACATGGAAAGATCTCCATATTCTGCAATTTCATTTATTTTCAGGAGGATGTATCTACATATGAATAACCGTCTTTTCAGCCGGAAAGACCTGGTGCGCCTGATCATCCCGCTGATCGTAGATCAGTTTCTTCAGGTTGCCGTGGGACTTTCCGACTCGATCATGGTGGCGCGTGTCGGGGAAGCTGCCGTCTCCGGAGTTTCCTTAGTCGACACGGTCATGCTGCTCATCATCAATATCTTCACGGCTCTCGCCACCGGTGGCGCCGTTATCGCCGGCCAGTATCTCGGCAGAAAAGATCCGAAGACCGGAAGTGAGGCGACCGCCCAGCTCTTCAACTTTACGTTCCTGTTCTCGATCTTCATCATGATCCTTGGATACCTCGGGCAGAACGTGATCCTGTACCATGTTTTCGGAAAGATAGAACCGGAAGTCATGAAGGACAGCCGCACATATCTTCTGATCGTTCTCGCCTCGATCCCGATGATCGCCATGTACAACGCCGGAGCCGCGATCTTCCGCGCGATGGGAAACTCCAACATCGCGATGAAGACTTCGCTCCTCATGAACTCCATCAACGTGTTCGGAAACGCGCTCCTGATCTTCGGATTTCACTGCGGCGTTGAGGGTGTTGCGATCCCGACAGTCGTATCCCGCGGCGTTGCATGCGTGGTGATCCTTGTCCTGTTAAATAACCAGGAACATGCACTCCACATCCTGCACCCGTATCCGTTTAAGATCAAATGGGATGTGCTGAAAAAGATCCTCTACATTGGAATCCCGAATGGTCTGGAAAACAGTATGTTCCAGCTCGGAAAGATCGCCGTGCTGAGTCTTGTCTCCGGTCTCGGAACTGCATCACTCGCAGCAAACGCAGTCAGCAACAATATCGCAAACTTCGCGATCCTGCCGGGAATGTCCTTCGGATTCGCACTCCTCACGGTCTGCGCCCAGTGCGTCGGCGCCGGCGATTTTGAGCAGGTGAAGTACTATACCAAACATATGATGCGCGTCGAGTATCTGTGCCTGATCGCGTCCAACCTGCTCGTGATCCTTTCCCTGCCGTTCATCCTTTCGATCTACAACCTCTCCGATGAGGCTGCAATGTACACAAATGACATCATCCTGTACCATGCCGCCTGCGTTGTGACGATCTGGCCGCTGTCCTTCACACTGCCGAACACACTGCGCGCCGCGGCCGATGTGAAAGTGACCATGATCCTCTCGATCATCTCCATGTGGGTGTTCCGGTTCGGATTCAGCTACCTGCTCACGATGGAATTCCATATGGGGATCTTCGGTGTCTGGGTCGCGATGACAATCGACTGGCTCGTGCGCGGGATCTTCTTTGTCTGCCGGTATAAGAGCGGGCGGTGGCAGAAGATCATTTTCTCGTAAAATTCAAGTAACGCGGACATTCGCAATCCGCTTCGCTACTTGCTCATGAACGCAGTCGCTTCGCGATCTGTCAGTGGGAGCTTTCAACTCCCACTGACATAAGCATCCCACTCACCCACCGCTTAGTGCTCCGCGCACTTGAAGCGGGGGAATGCTTATCTGCGTTCAAACACTCGTAAGACATGGCACGTAATTCCGTTCAGCGCAAGCTGATAAATTTCTCTCGGAATTACTGTGCTCTACACTCCGTTTCAATCAGCACACTCCATTGTCCCCCCAGACAATGCACGCCCTCGTGAAGCATTATCTCAGTCGGATATTGGGCTCCCACAGAAACAATTTGCGCTACTCAACACCTAAAAGAGGTGGTACTTTATCTAACCAAAACAAAAAGACCTTTCGAAACAGATATTTCCTAATAAAATGATCTGTTCTCGAAAGGTCTTTTTTATCTCTTAGTTCTCATTCATCTTCGCAAGCTTCGCCGCCTGATCCGCCGCAATAAGGCTGTCGATCAGCTCCTGAATATCGCCGTCCATGATGGCATCGATCTTATAGAGTGTCAGCTTGATCCTGTGGTCTGTCACACGTCCCTGCGGGAAGTTGTAGGTACGGATCTTCTCGGAGCGATCACCGGTACCGATCTGGCTGCGGCGCTCTGCCGCCTCCTCATTCTGGCGTCTCTCCAGCTCCATATCATATAACTTGGAACGCAGTAAACGGAACGCTTTCTCCTTGTTCTGAAGCTGGGACTTCTCAGTCTGGCTGTAGATCACGATTCCTGTCGGGATATGGGTTAAACGCACCGCGGAGTCTGTGGTGTTGACACACTGTCCGCCGTTACCGGACGCACGCATAACATCAATACGGATATCCTTATCATCGATCACAACGTCGAATTCCTCAGCCTCCGGCATGATGGCAACGGTTGCCGTGGAGGTGTGGATCCTTCCGCCGGACTCTGTCTCCGGGACACGCTGTACACGGTGGACGCCGCTCTCGTATTTTAACTTGGAGTAAGCGCCGTGTCCGGTGATCATAAACTCCACTTCCTTCATTCCGCCGATTCCGCTCTCACTGACGTTGATCATCTCTGTCTTCCAGTGCTGGCTCTCCGCGTAGTGCACATACATGCGGTATAACTCGGAAGCGAATAACGCTGCCTCGTCTCCGCCCGCGCCGGCACGGATCTCGACGATTACGTTCTTCTCATCGTTCGGATCCTTCGGGAGAAGCAGGATCTTTAACTCCTGTTCCAGCTCCTCAATTCTTTTCTTCGCATCGGCGAGTTCTTCCTTCGCGAGTTCCTTCATCTCCTCGTCGCTCTCCTCATCGAGAAGCGCAAGGCTGTCCTCCACGTCCTGTTTCGCCTGCTTGTACTGCTTGTACGCGTCAACGATCGGCGCCAGGTCTGCCTGCTCCTTCATCAGCTTGCGGAACTTTCTCTGATCTTCCGCTACCGACGGGTTATTTAATTCCAGCATTAACTCTTCGTAATGCCGAAGCATATCATCCAAACGGTCAAACATATATAAAACCTCCTCATACGCCTGTGGTCTGCCCGGTTCCGCACACGACGCGGTCCTTTCCTGTCAGATCCTGAATCACTCTTGTATCCTTAAAACCATGGATATCCAGCAGTTCCTTCACCGCTGCTCCCTGGTCATATCCGATCTCAAAATACACATGTCCTCCCGGCGTCAGATGTTTGGCACATTCTTCTGCCAGAATTCTGTAAAAATAAAGCCCGTCTGCGGTCCCGTCAAGGGCTCCCCGGGGCTCATGGTCCCGCACTTCCGGTTCCAGCTCTTCGATAACTGCGCTGGGGATGTAGGGTGGGTTGGAGACGATCACATTGAATCGTTCTGTCTCCCGGAAGCTGCTGAACATGTCGCTGTGGCGGAAGCTCAAGCCCGCATTCAACATCATACATTGTTCAGAATCGTTATATTGCTTCTGATGGCCAGACGCCATCAGACAATTCTCTTCTGGAACGGCCTTGTTCTGTTCAAACGCATCAGTCAGCGTTTCCGGATGTTCTTTGAGGATCTCTGCTGCATTTTTTCTTGCAACCTTCAGCGCTTCCTCTGAGATATCCGCGCCTTCCACATGCGCATACCCGCCAAGCTCCTTCAGGCTCACCGCAATACAGCCGGATCCGGTACACATATCAAGGATCGAAATATCCTTATCCTTCTGCTCCTGCAGCACAAGCTCCACCAGCGTTTCCGTATCCTGTCTCGGGATCAGTACATGCTCATTGACAAAGAACGAAAGTCCCATGAACTCCTGTTGTCCTATGATCTGCTGTAGCGGAATGCGGGTTGCGCGTTTTTTCAGTGCGTTCTCATACGCTGACATTTTCTCTTTCAGCCACAGTTCTGCACATTCCAACGCGTTACCGCTCTCTAAAAGATCTCCGTGCTGCTCCTGCACAGCGATCTTCTGTGCCGTGCTTCCGACAATGTTCTCCCTTGCGCAAAGAAAATACTGCGCCCTGGAGATCCCGAAGATCTCCTCAAACAGGTACCAGGAGTCGAGATCTGCCTCCGCGATCCCCGCATTCTTTAAGATCTTTTTTCCGTAGTTCAGGACATCTGCCCAGATTTTAAATTCACGCACGCTATTTCCCACACACAGATCATCTCCGGACCGGCCCGTTCCAGCCCCGACAGCGCTCTTCATCTCGCTCATGCCGTTATCTCCTGCGCGTTCTTCCCGGTCTGATCTTCTCTCTCAAAATATCCTGCCGGATACTGTTCCGGAAAATTCTCTTCCAGATACTTCTTCCAGTCAAACACGGCCTCTACCGCGACGATCGCTACTTCGATCATCGAGTCATCCGGCTCCTTTGTCGTAAGTCCCTGCATCCACATGCCCGGACGGCTGACGATGTCCATGATCTTCGAATTGCTGGTTCCTGCAAGGCGGAGCACCTCATAGGAGACACCCGCGATCACCGGGATCAGGACGATCCGGCTGACGATCCGAAGCCAGATCGTATCTACACGGACCACCATGAAGAACAGGATGCTGATCACCATAACGATCAGAAGAAAGCTCGTTCCGCAGCGCTTATGCTCTTTGGAGCTTTTTCTTACATTCTCCACGTTGAGCACAAGGCCATGCTCTAAGCAATTGATGCATTTATGTTCCGATCCGTGGTACATGAACGTCCGCTTGATGTCCTCCATCCGTGAGATCACCTTAATGTAGGTGATGAAAATCGCAATTCGGATACAGCCTTCAAGAATCGCCATCACAGTCTCAGAGTGGATAAATTTCCGGAAGATTCCCGCGATCAAAAGCGGGAGTACCATAAAGATCGCAATCGCCATAAAGATGGAGAATACCATCACCGCCGACATAACGACATTATCTACTTTTTCACCAAATGTATCGATCAAAAATTTCTCGAACTTTCCCGGCTCCTCGTCCTCCTCATCGTCCTCAAAGCAGCTTGCCGACCATGTCAGGGAACGCATTCCCAGGATCATGGAGTCCGCGAAACTAAAGATTCCTCTCACAAACGGCAGGGAGAAAAACTTTACTTTTTCTGTCATACTCACATAGGTATCTTTCTTGACAACGATCTCGCCGTCCGGCTTTCTGACAGCCGTGGCGTAATTGTCCTTGTTCTTCATCATGATACCCTCTAATACTGCCTGTCCCCCGATACCGGAATATTTCAAGATTTTACCTCCATATATGTCTCATAGTCTCATACCAGAATCGCTCCGCACTTCGTGCTCCCGCAATTCTCCACAAACATTCACAATCCGCTCATTTTTCTTACGAAAAATGGCTGCTTGTTCATGTTTGTGCGGGAATCAAAGAAAAAAATTCCCCTGCAAGCAAGCTTGCGTGAAATTTTTCTCCTTGATTCCCTGGTATGACAAAAAAGGCTGAGTTTTCAGAGTTATCCAAAAGCTCAACCTTTCACTAATCAAACCTTATTTGTCTGTTTTCATACCATACTTACGGTTGAACATCTCGATACGTCCGCGAGCGGAAGCAGCCTTCTGCTGACCAGTATAGAATGAATGGCATTTGGAACAGATTTCTACGTGAATGTCTTTCTTGGTAGAACCAGTTACAAATTCATTACCGCAGTTGCAAACGACCTTGGCCTGATAGTAATTTGGGTGGATTCCCTGTTTCATGATTTTCACCTCTTTATAATTTTTGGTACATGACTGACAGTCACGTTACGTTAATAAAAAATAATACAGCTTTACAGCCATATGCCTGTTCCGCCAGAACAGCTTAATAATTATAGCATATGCATACTGCTAATGCAAGTATATTTTCCGCGGTTTTTCATGATTTTTGCAGGTTATCCACAATGACCGCAGGCAGCCCGTCATTTTTCCACTTCCCGCTGCTACTGTTCCACAGATTCACAGACATAGAGGGAACATACCTCACCGTTAAAGACCTGGGCACCCGCGTAGAGAGGCTCCCTGTCGTACGTATAGGCAACACTCTTAATATACAGAAGTGGAGCTCCTTTCTTTACTTTCATCAGCTTTGCCTCTGCTGCTGTGGCCCGGCATAACTCGATCTGCTTTTCTGACGAGATAACACGCACCTTCGCCTCCTCCTGTAAACATTCAAACAATGAATTATCATCAAATTTTTTTTCCAGAAGAAACGAATATTTCACTGGGAAGTAGTTTCTCTCTATCGTCACCGGCTCTCCATCTGCTGTTCGCAGGCGTGAAATGTAAACCACATATGCTCCCGGTTCAAGGTTTAGTTGTTTCTGTATCTTATCATCCGCAGGAATCAGTTTGTTTTCCAGCATCTGTCCACCGGGTTTCATATTCATATGACGACACATTTCCGAAAAGCTCTGAAGGTTCTTAATATCTTTTGCAAATTTTTGACGGCGGATAAACGTTCCTTTTCCCTGTTTTTTCTCGACCAGCCCGTCTCCAACCAGATTGTCCATCGCCTTGCGGATCGTAATCCGACTCACCTTATACTGCTCTGCCAGCTCTGCCTCCGTCGGAATTTTTCCAGTTGCATTATACACCCCATTTTCAATATCACGTTTTAAGAATTCTGCAACCTGCTCATATAATGGAATAATACTGTTTGGGTTCATATTTGTTTTCATACATCCCTCCTTCTGCCCCAATTCTTTTTCAGAGCAGTTAATTATACTAATTAGATATATAATGTTATATACACTATAATACTATTTGTACTATTAGATAGCAAGATATTTTTTACTCTTCTCCTTGTTTTTCTAATTTTTTCTCAAATACAAAACAGGCTGATATCCACATTCCGTAGGCATCAACCTGTCTTATATCTCATTTGCAATTCAAGTCAAACAGCTGTGAGACTATGCTCCCACGGAGACGCATTTACCATTACTCACCACTTGAAAGAGGTGGGCGTCTTATCTGACTGAGATAAAATAATGAGCAATTAATAATCAAATTTCCACATATAACGACGATAGGTCATTGGATGCATCCTCACATCTGCCATCGCTGAGATGAACTGTTTGGAGATCGGGTGGAACAGAAGGGAGTTAAAGTACTCTGCAACTCTCTCATCCAACTCGCCTAAGCCCAGCTCCTCGGCATCAATGATCCAGTGATGTCCGCCGAACTGATTTAAGAAGCGCTCTGCTCTCTCATCCACCGGACGTGTGCGTCCTACGCTCTTAAATAACAGAATTGCCAGATCCTTGTCGCATGTCTCAAATGCGCCGTGGAAATACTCACCGGAATGGATCGGAACACAGTGGACGGTCTGCATCTCCTGGAAGAAGCAGAATGCATCAGAATAGGAAACTTCCCACGCAGCTCCGCTGGACATTACGTTCCATACGGTGTCATCCTTATATGTCATGGCGAATTTTGCCGCTTCCGCGCGCACATCCTTGTATGCCTTACCGTAGATGGTCTCTAACTTCTCGAAAGCATCCAGAGCCTGATCATATGCCTCATAATTATCATACTCTTTTAAGAGCCAAAACGCGATCTTTAATGCTGTACCCTGACTGTTGTAATGAACAAGTGTCGGGTCCTTATACCACTCATCTGCGTGATAATATGTTACATAATAATCAGCTGTCTGGGCTGTCAGGGAATCCGCATAGCCGGATAATCCGATGGTGACTGCGCCCTTCGCCTTAGCCACTTTCAGCGCTTCTACGGTCTCTGCCGTCGCCTTTGTGGATGTGCCGATCACAAGAGTATTTTTATCTACATTCTTCGGGGTCGCATTGACGAACTCACTGCTGTTGTAACCCTGAACACGGATGGAACTCTCCTGATTTAATAAAAAGCGTGCCGGATAGGAAGATGCGAAAGAGCCTCCGCAGGCTACGAAGATCACCTGCTTTAAGCCGCCGTTTTTATCCAGATCTGCTTTTGCCTTTGTCATCACATCGATGACTTCCTGCATACCTTTGATCATAGGAATATCCTCTCTTTCTTACAATTGATGTTTATCCACGGAGCGCTTTGGTTGCCTGCTCATCTACATGGTAATTAACTCCATCAGATACAACAACCACGCCGTATTCCTTCTTTGCTGCCTCTGCAGATACTTTTTTCTCTCTAACGTCCTTCAATACCTTTTCCGGATCACGTTTCATCGGATCACCGTAACCGCCGGCACCAGGTGTTGTAACACGGATCACATCGCCCTTCTTTAACGGGAAACTTGTCGTCTTATGGCCCATCTTTGTGACGGTGCCGTCTGTCGCAACGCGGTAGAATGCGCCTGCTGCGCCCTCTTTGCCGCCTGCAAGTCCCCACGGATGGAATTTATGACGATCCCCAAGTCCTGTGTATGCCACATCATCCTGCAACACTTCAAGCTCACGCTCAATTCCAAGACCGCCGCGGAACTGACCTGCTCCGCCGGTATCTTCCTTCAGTTCATATTTTCTGGCAAGGATCTTTGTGAACTCCATCTCTGTTGCCTCGATCGGCATGTTGGATGTATTTGTCATATTTACCTGAACACCGGACAGGCCATCTAAGCCCTTGGAAGCTCCGCCGCCTCCGGCGATAACCTCATGGAAAATAAATACGCTGTCCGTACCGATCGCACCTTCACCAGCTAAGATCGTCGTGGTGCACGCGCCATTTCCTGCGGTAACTACGGTATCCGGGAAGATCGGAGCGAGGGCACCGAAGATCGCGTCCGGAATTCTCTGCTGGCAGTCGATCTGTGCTCCGATCGGGCTCGGCTCTGTCGGATTTACAATGCAGCCCTTCGGAGCAATGATCTTGATCGCACGGTTGATTCCCTCATTGGCTGGGATATCGTCGCCCATCAGGGCTTTTACTGCGAAGAATACTGCCGCTTTTGTACACGGATACGGTACGTTGATCGGAGCTTTGATCTGATCTGCAGTTCCTGTAAAATCGATCGTTAAATCGTCGCCCTTGATGGTTACTTTCACCTTGATCGGAAGCGGATCCGGATATTTGTCTCCGCAGCCGTCTACATAGTCCGTGTAGTTATACTCGCCGTCCGGAAGCTCTGCAACGACGGCGCGGACACGGCGCTCGGAGTAGCCTACCAGTTCCTTCATGCACGCGATCAGGTCATCCTGATAGCGGGCATATGCTTCCTGGATCCTCTGCACACCGATCAGGTTTGCAGACATCTGTGCAGTCAGGTCTCCCTCACGCTCCTGTGGAACACGGGTATTATCAAGAAGGAGATCAAGAACGCTGCTGATCGTCTCGTTATTCTCACGGATACGGATCACCGGAATACGGATACCTTCCTGGAATAAGCTGTCAGCGTCACCAGATGTGGAACCCGGTACTTTACCGCCGATATCGGAATGATGGGCAATGTTTGCGATCCAGCCCACCAGCTTATCGCCTGCAAAGGCCGGAGCCGCGATTACGATATCCGGCAGGTGGTTGCCACCGCCGTGATACGGATCGTTAGCGATAAACATATCACCCGGACGGACATTTTCTTTTCCGAATTTCTCATAAATATTGGGAACTACACTCAGCATGGAGCCTAACAGTGCAGCTAAACTTTCTACCTGCGCAACGCTGTTTCCATCCGGATCGATCACAGCCGTACAAACGTCACGGCGTTCCTTCATATTGGTGGAGTATGCACTGCGGACAATGATTCCGTAAGTCTCCTCAGCAATGGACATCAGGAGATTGCGGACAACCTCAACAGTTACGGTATCAATCTGCTTTGCCATCTTACTTCTCCTCCTCATCACGAATCTTTAAGTTATGATATCCATCTACATGGATCGTCCAGCCCTTCGGCACTACAAGTGTGGTATCCATCTGCTCGCAGATACACGGACCCGGAATCGCCTGACCCGGAACAAATTCTTCTCTTAAGTATACCGGAGTCTCAATATACTCGTTGCTGTTCTGGAAGAGGACCTGACGAACTTCGATCGGTGCCGGGATCGGTGCTTCCGGATGAAGCTCTGATGCCTTAAGATCCGGTTTGTCGATCACGCCGATAGCGGAAACACGGTAGCTTACAAACTGAACGATTGCGTCTTCCTTGCAGTAACCGTAGCTTCTCTTGTGCTCTGCATGGAAATCAGCCAGAGCTTTCTTTAATGTCTCCTCTGTCATCTTTCCTGCCGGTACCGGAATGCTGATCTCGAAGTTCTGACGCTGATAACGCATATCAATAGCAAACTCAAAGTAGCGGCGGTCTGCCGGAACACCTTCCTTGTCTAAAAGACCGGTTCCCTGCTCTACCATATTGTCAAACTGCTCGTTGATGCTGTCTAAGTTGCCAGCCTCACCGTTCATGACTTTTGTTCTGGATAAGTCAAATTTTGTATCAGCTAAGAGTAAACCTAAGCTGCAGAGTGTGCCCGGATGCGGCGGAATAAGAACTTCCTTCATTCCAAGTTCTTTTGCTACTTCGCACGCATGGAGCGGACCTGCGCCGCCGAATGCCATCAGGCTGAATTCGCGGACATCGTAGCCTTTCTCTACGGATACGCTTCGGATCGCACGGACCATGTTGGAGTTAACTACGGTGATGATTCCGTTTGCTGCACGTTTCATATCAAGATTAGATTTATCACAGATCTTTGTCTTGATCGCATTCTTTGCCAGCTCAATATCTACGTCCATTCTGCCACCGAGGATCTTCTTCTGGTTCAATTTTCCTAAGACGATGTTCGCGTCTGTTACACACGGATTCTCGCCGCCGCGCATGTAGCATGCCGGTCCAGGAGTTGCGCCTGCACTCTTCGGTCCTACCTTTAACGCGCCGCCGTCATCGATCTTTGCGATGGAGCCGCCGCCGGCACCGATGGTGATGATGTTGATCATCGGGATTCTTGCCGGATATCCCTCAACGTAACGCTCGTTGGATACCTGCGGTGTATAGTTCTCGATCAGGGAGATATCTGCGCTGGTACCGCCCATATCGAATGTAATGATCTTGTCTGCTTCGCACTGTTTGCCGATATAAGCCGCCGCGATAACGCCGGCACTCGGTCCGGACAGCGCAGTCTTGATCGGGCAGTCGATCGTCTCTTTAATAGAAATGATGGAACCGTTGGACTGTGTTACATACGGCTCAACCTTGATGCCGAGCTGTGCGATAGATTCGCGGAAGTTGTTTACATACTTCTTCATAACCGGTCCTAAGTAGCTGTTCATGACCGTTGTACTCATACGGCTGAACTCACGGAACTCCGGTGCCAGCTTGCTGGAGATCGTTACGTAAGCTTCCGGGAACTCCTCGTGAATGATCTCTTCGATTCTTTCCTCATGAACCGGATTGATGAAGGAGAAGAGGGTGCACACTGCGATAGCGGCAACTCCCTGTGCTTTTAAGTAGCGGACCACTTCTCTGGTCTCTTCCTCATCAAGCGGTGTCTCAATGCTGCCGTCATAGCGGATACGCTCTGCAACGGTGCAGTTTAAACCAGACGGAACTAACGGATACGGCTTCTGTGCCTGGAGATTGTAAAGAGACGGACGGCGCTGTGTTCCGATCTCCATCAGGTCTTTAAATCCCTTTGTGGTGATAAGACCGAGGCGGCAGCCTTTCTTTTCGATCAGTGCATTGGTTCCTACTGTGGTACCATGTGCCAGATAGCTGACTGTCTCCGGGTCTGCCTTCTTTATCTCTAATACATCCCGCACACCTTTTACAATTGCCTTGGACGGGTCTGCCGGTGTAGAACTGTCCTTATAATTGAACAATTCGCCGGTTTCCTGATCAAAAACAGAGAAATCTGTAAACGTTCCTCCAACGTCTACGCCAATCATATAAGACATATTATTTCCTCCCATGTATTGGTTGTTTGTAAGCTGCTCTGTCCGGGCATGACTATTTGCATGTCCGCTGCTTCATATTGACTTCATACAGCTTGTATTGTTATATATCGTCATATATTCTTTAATGATAAAATACTTTATTTTTGACCATTTGTCAATACTATTCTTCATTTCTTTCTCATAACAAGCTGCTCCGATTCTTTCAAGTCGAATGTCCGTGAGACTTGGCGCGTGATTCTTGTCAGCGAAGCCGACATATTCCTATCAGAATCACTGTGCATCCTCGCGGAGCATTTATCTTAGTCGGAGACCTAACTCACACTGAGACAAATTTGCTACGACTCACCACCTAAAAGAGGTGGGAGTTTTCTCGACTAAGATAAATCTTTATACACCTGCTCATATACAGAATCCGGCACTTGAACGCCTCCACCAAAAGCGCCTTTGATCAGACATGTTTTTGCTGAAAAAGCTGCGGCAGTCTTTAATGCTACTGGCAAAATCTTCATTCTTATTTCCGGATCTTCCCAATTTGCTTCTGACTCCTCTTCTAATTTTTTCAAAATTGTCACCAACATGGCCGTCGCAAAGCTGTCTCCCGCCCCCATTGTATCCACAGGGATCACATAGTCCGGCAGTTGACGGTAAAAATGGTGTCCATCATAAACTGTCGCACCTTTGCTTCCGCGGGTAGCTGTCACAACCCCACAGCCTTTTTCATGCAGTTTTCCGCACAACCCTTCCGTTGCTTCATCGCTTAAATCGCTGCAGGAAAGGAACGCAAAATCAATATACGGGCAGACACGGTCCACACGGTCCTCCTCATTCCAGCGGTAAGAAAAGTCGTAGCTTACAAATGGTGAAAGCACATGCAGATCAGGAAGCAGATCATCCGTAAATCCATTGTTTGTCGTGTGGATCAGATCAAAGCCGTCCGCATACTCAAGATCCTCTTTCTCAAGACGGATCGGATGTTTCTGGATTACTCCGCCTTTATTGCTTCCCTTAAACACACGGTCCCCATCAACAATCATCACTCTCGCAAAACCATTTTCTCCGGCATAGCTGCGACAATGGCTGTATCCAACGCTATGGGCGTCGAGTGATGCCTTCACATGACCGGCAATCGCGTCATTTCCAAAAACGCCCATAAAATCTGATTTTACGCCAAGCATACCTGCGTATACCGCAAAATTAACTGCCTGCCCACCTGGATACATCGTCCTCTCATTCAGGTAGATATCACACACATTGTCACCCAAACCCAAAACCTTAACCATTTTTGTATCCTCTTATTTTTTACTCAAACAAAAATTTTACCTGGCAGCCAGTCACTTCTGCCGCCCCTGTGGCTACCATGTCCACACCTGTAAAAAATTCTCTGAGATCATCACTGCGAATGTCTTCCTGCTGCTTTACAGTCACCAGGATCTTCGTCAGTTCCGGAACCTTAACCATATCCTCATCGCCTGTTTCCATGATTCTCGTCTCATAGCCAACCTTATCGAATATATCTTTGTTCCCATATGCCAGACCCAGAGTAAAAAATTCCAGCGCCTCTAGTGCATTTCCATTTTTGGACAGGGCTTTACCTGTCTGTCTTTGTGCTAATCCATCGTCACACAGACCGGTAAACTCAACCTGCACTTTCCGGGACTTGTTAAAATCAGACAGCTTCCTCTCCATATCCATTTTTTGTGCAGACATTTCCCCGTTCTCTACAGTTTTCCTTGCAAGGAGCGGCAGATATGAATATGCTTCTCTCTTTTCCTCAAACTCTTTCCGAACCTGCTCCAAAAGAAGCGGCTGTTCAAATAACTCAGCTCCCGTCAGTGCCATTACCTTTGCCGCTACCAGCATTCCCTTCATGCAGATATCACTGCGCCCTTGGGCAACCTCCTGCCAGGAATGTCCCAACGTGTCCTTTATATAGCACGCTGCCACACACTGTACAGTAGGCGTTGCAAAGCTTACATCGCAAATATCTGTTGAACCAGGCTTATGGATATTAATTTCGCGGAAAGGATACAATACATCATTATACGGCTTTCCTTTCACCTGCCTGATAATATCTTCTGCCTGTTCCTCATACAACAGTCGCATTAAATCGAAGGTTGCCTGTTCTCCGTTTTCCGGAAGAGCCTGATGCATATGTTCTGCATATTTCCAGTCTGCTTCCGTCATTGGAACAGTGCCCACTATCTGGTATTTTTTATACATAGTGCGTTCCAGCGTCCGGTTCGGAAGCAGCTCGGTTGTTCCTGCCTTATAATCCGCCGTCAATACGCATCCGGTCATGACAGCCGCGCCGTATGCTGCCATATGTAATAGCTGAAATCCTTCTTTGACCTGGCTACTCACATGAGCGCGATATGCATATAGAATCCGGGCTTCAGGCACTTCTCCATCGTTTGCATCATCGCCCGGTGAAAGAATTGTAGAACGTACGACAAAGCATGGATCGAGATAATGTCTGACATTTGTCGCGCCCATCAAAAAGATCTGCAGCGCATCAGCAGCGCGTTTTCCCTTAAAGCTGTAAATTACTTTTTGCTGCGCGTGAAAGTTGATCGACCATATACCGTTATCGTCTGTCGGATGCCAACTGATCGCTGCGGCGCAATCATCAAACACTCCAGCCTGTTTCATCAGCACTTTTCCGGCACCGCCTTCCTCGGCCGGGCATCCATAAAAACGGACGGTTCCTTTTATTCCGTTTTCCTTTAAATAGTCTTTCACCGCGATTGCAGCAGCGACAGCCGCTGTTCCCAAAGTATGATGACCACACCCGTGACCGTGTCCACCCTCGATGATCGGTTCTCTTTCAACGGAATCTGCTTTCTGGCTCAGATTTGGAAGCGCGTCAAATTCTCCCATGAACCCGATTACGGGCTTTCCCTCACCCCAAGAGGCAATAAATGCGGTCGGCAGACCGGCAACCCCTTTTGTCACGGAAAAGCCTTCCTGTTCAAGAAGTGCTGAAAGGCGAGCAGAAGATTTATATTCTTCAAAAATTGGTTCCGCATAATCCCAGATATCAAGAGCAGCATGAATATACTGCTCCCTTTTATCTTCAATTGTCTTCAGAATACTTTCCTGTGTGTTCATCGTTTCCATTCCTCCATCCATGCAAATATCCCTGTTTGGTCACATCACGTCATTTTTCTTCATGCTTTGTTTCTGACTGCTGCTCTTCTGCCAGCCAACATAATACCTGATGTCCCGGTTCAACTGTTACAAACGGCGGTACTGTTTCTGAACATTCTTTTTTTGCATAAGGACAACGCTTATGAAAATGGCATCCTGATGGGGGATCGGCCGGATTTGGGACATCTCCCTGAAGAATGATCCGTTCCCGCTTTACCTCCGGATCAGGCATTGGAATTGCCGACAACAGAGCCTTTGTATATGGATGGACCGGATTCTCATATATCTGTTTTTTATCTGCTATCTCCACAACCCGTCCCAGGTACATAACAGCCACGCGATCGCAGATGTGATGTACAACACTGAGGTCATGAGAAATAAAGATATAAGTCAAATTCAGTTTGTCTTTCAATTCCTTCATCAGATTCAACACCTGCGCTCGTATGGAGACATCCAGTGCCGATACTGGCTCATCACAAATGATCAATTTAGGATTCACCGCCAGTGCTCTTGCGATCCCAAGACGCTGTCTTTGTCCACCGGAAAATTCATGCGGGAAGCGATTAATATACGCACGGTTAATCCCAACCAAATCCATGAGCTTATAAATTCTCTCTTCTTTTTCCTTGCCCTCGCAGATATGAAACACTTCGAGCGGTTCTCCGATAATTTCGCCAACCGTCAATCTTGGATTTAACGAGGCGCCCGGATCCTGAAACACGATCTGCATTTCCCTGCGTTTCAGACGCATTTCTTCTTTCTTTAATCCGCAGATATTAGTGCCTTCAAAAATGACTTCCCCGCTTGTTGGCTCTATCAATCGTAAAATACTTCTTCCGAGTGTCGACTTTCCACAGCCGCTTTCTCCGACAATTCCAAGAATTTCTCCCTGCTTTACCGATAAGTTAATGCCGTCCACGGCTTTTACGCTGCGGCAGTCCTTATTCAGAAAACCAGACTTAACTGAATAATATTTCTTTAAATTTCGTACTTCTAATAAATTCCCTGCCACCTATACCACCTGCTTTCGATTTTCATGTAAAAAGCATCGTACCTTGCGATCACCTATCTGATATAAATCGGGAACTTCTGTTTTGCATCTCTCCGTCGCATAAGGACAACGAGGCCAGAATCCACATCCGGCAGGCATGTCATACAGGCTTGGAACATTTCCTTTTATCACATATAATCTGTCCTTCTGATCGTTAATATTAGGAAGCGCGCTGATCAGCCCCTGCGTATATGGATGCAGTGGATCTTTAAACAGGGAATGGACATCACAATATTCCATTACCCTCCCCGCGTACATCACAAGCACATAATCAGCCATTTCCGCAATAACACCCAAATCATGCGTGATCATCATAATAGATGTATTCAGCTTTTTCTGTAGTTTACGCATTAAATCTAAGATCTGCGCCTGGATCGTCACATCAAGAGCCGTTGTCGGTTCATCTGCGATCAAAAGTTCCGGATTGCAAGACAGCGCCATGGCAATCATAACCCTCTGGCGCATTCCTCCGCTCAGTTCATGTGGATATTCGTCCACTCTTTTCTCGGGAGACGGAATACCTACAAGCCTGAGCATTTCGATGGCGCGCTCTCTTACTTCCTTTTTTGAGACTTTCTCATGGGCAGTTATCATTTCTGAAATCTGGGTTCCAACTGTATAGACCGGGTTCAACGATGTCATCGGCTCCTGAAAAATCATCGCGATTTCTTTTCCACGGATTTTTTCCATCTGCTCCGCAGAATAATTCACAATATTTTCCCCTTTAAAGATAATCTCCCCATCTACAACCTTTCCTTCCGGAGGCAATAGCTTTAATATTGACATCGATGTAACGCTCTTTCCGCATCCCGACTCGCCTACGATACCAAGGGTTTCGCCTTTTCGTATGGTGAAATCAACTCCATCGACAGCAGGAACTTTTCCAGTTCGATCAAAGAAATATGTTTTCAGATCTTTTACCTGTAATATTACATCATCCTTCATTACACATTCCTCCCCGCATCTATTTTTTCTTGCTGTCCGCGTATTCAGGGAATAGTTTCAGATAATATATCATGGATTTTTCGAAATCCAGTACTCCTTTGACTGTGCAGTATTCATTGCTGGAATGCTGCCTGGATCCATGTCCCATACCGCCTGTGACGTATGGGATCCCCAATATCTTCTCGAACAGGAAATATGGTGCGGAACCCGGATTCCAGGGCCAGATCTGCGGTCTTGTTCCCATCAGCTCATATGTTTTCTTCAAGGTCTGAACAGAAGAAGAATGATAAGGTACGCTGGACGGATCATATGGCTTTCCATACTCCTCGATCTCGATATCCTGGAAGCCTCTGGAATCCAGATGTTTCCGTACTTTCTTCAGCATTTCGTCCGGCTTCATTCCCGGAACAAGGCGGATATCCATCTTAACCGTTACTTCGTGCGGTAAAAGTGTCTTTGAACCTTCACCGATATAGCCGCCTTTGATACCATCAATATTCAGAGTCGGAACCGTCAGCATCTTTTTCCACAGATCCAGACCGGTTAAGTCCCACTTGAATTTTTTGACGTCATACGCTGTTTTCCACTCTTCTTCATCCAGAAGGTCCGCGGAAGCAGCCAAAGCCTCGTCTTTTTCCTTTTCCAATGGTAAGATTCCATCATAAAAACCATCGATCAAAATTTCATTTTCATTCTCGCCGATCATCGATGAGAGCGCTTTTGTCATTCTCCACACAGGGTTCGCAACCCAGGCTGCAAAAGCGCCATGGATCCCTCGGTCTGTCGGACCGCCCCAGTCTCCGCCTTTTGACTTCAGTTCAAAGCTTACAATTCCCTTCACACCCATAAAGATGGAAGCAATTCTGTTTTCCTCTCCAAATGATGGGAAAAACATTGCATCGCAGTCTTTAAATTTATCCTTGTTGACTTCCAGGAACTCCTGGAGGGATTTGGAGGAAAGTTCCTCCTCCCCCTCTATCAGGAATACAAGGTTTACCGGAAGTTTTCCGGCAATTTTTTTATATGCCTTTATCGCTCTGAAGAAAGCGACTGTTGGTCCCTTTGTATTTACTGCACCACGACCGATAATGCAGTCTCCGTAATCTCTGAACGGATGGATTTCTGCTGCCCACGGATCTGAAATCCAGTCAGGCTCCTCAGCCGGAAGCACATCGTACATGCTGTAGATAAGAAGCGTGTGCTCTGCTTTTTCATCAATGCGACCGTAAACAATGGGATTACCAGGTGTCTCAATCAGCTCAGAGGTGCCGCCGCACTCTTCGATCATTTCCTTCACGCGTTCCGCTGTTTCCCGGATACCTTCCCCTGTCGCTGAAATGGATTTCATACGCATAAAATCCTGGACAGCCTTTAAATCATTATCAAAATTCTCGTCAAGATATGTCAATACTTCCTCGATTTTCAGTCCTTCCATCGCTATGCTATCTCCTTTCCGTCCACGGATCAATCTGCAAGTTTCCATTTCCATACTTCGAAATTAAACCATACAAAATTCTCGATCGGAACTTCTGCTAAACGTTTTGAATATGCCCATAAATCATTCTGATGGTATAACCAGATATACGGCTGATCTTCTACCAATGCTTCCTGATATGCGTCATAGCACTTTTTCCGCTCTTCCTTTGTTACTTTAGAAACGCCTTCGTTAGCCAGATCAAACCACTTTGGATCTTTTACAAGTGAATAGTTTCTTGCGTCATTCGGTTTTAAAATTACGCTGCTTTCGTTCGGATCGATATTACTTCCGCCTCCGAGAAGACCTAAATCAGCTTTTCCCTCGCGGAGCATCTGAAGTAATGTAGTGAAATCATATGTCTCAATTTTTACTTTCACACCGATTTTTTCAAGGTCCTGTTGGATTAGGAGCGCAGACTGCTCTCTTACCTGATTTCCTTTCGGAACGATCATCAGATACTCTTTGTCAAAATTAAATCCTGCTTCTTTCAGCATTGTCTCTGCTGCTTCCGGGTCATATGTATTAGGTTTCAGGTTCTCATCATAATACGGATGATATTTTGGCATCGGTCCGACAGCAACCTGACCTTCTCCCAGCATCAGCTGATCAACCATCACCTGTTTGTTGATCGCTTTATCAAATGCATTTCTCACCTTCGCGTCCTGGAAATCAGGATCCTCATCAGACAGATTAAATAACATATACTGATAAGAATAATCTTCTACAGAAGCAGCCACAAGAGAGTCTGAGCCCTTGACAGTTGCCCAGTCGGATAACGGGATACTTCCCATGCCAACCACATCAATATCTCCATTTAAGAGTCCTGCTGTCAGGTTTGCTGCCGGCACAACACGAACGACTAATGTCTTAAAATCAGGGCATCCCTGATAATAGTCTTCAAATGCTTCCATCTCTAAAGTCTCACCTGCAGTATCTTTCACATATTTAAATGGTCCGGCACCAACTGGACTTGTCCAGAAAGAAGAGTTATTGATATCCGCATAATTTCCAGTATCTAAAATATGTTCCGGAAGAACATAAAGGAAGCTTAAGAATGCGTTTAAAATAGTATCCTGATCCTTCGGCTCTTTAAATGAAAATTTTACCGTGTAATCATCGACAGCTTCTACACCTAACTGATCTGTGTCTGCTGCAATGCCGTCATCATCGGTTCCTGCTAACACATTAAACGCGGAACGATAATAGTTATCCACATCTGGATTCGTCATTGCCTTACAGGTAAATACAATGTCATTTGCCGTCAGTTTTTCTCCGTCATGCCACAATGCATTTTCAGCTAATTTGAAAGTCATCGACTTGTTATCATCTGCTATTTGCCACTCAGTCGCAAGGCGGGGTTCGATAACTCCATCATGTGTTCTTGTAACCAGACGTTCAAATAATTGATCTGCTACCGCGTTTCCGTAATTTCCTGACGTATTGTAAATATTCAATGTGTCCCAGGAAGAAATAACTGCCATAGTTACTACTTCATCTTTAGGACCTTTCTGCGCTGTTTCTGTTCCCGTTTTTTCCGCTGCAGCAGTTGTTTCCGTTTTCCCTTCTGTCTGTGTGGTCGTTGTACCACTTCCTCCGCATCCGGACAGCGCTGTCATTGCCGCTAATAAAATTGCCAGCATTTTTGTCGTCTTCTTCATTTTCTTTTCTCCTCCTATAATTATTTTTTTGCTGTTTTCGGATCTAACGCATCCCGCAAACCGTTTCCAATAAAGTTAATCGAAAGAATTGTGATTACCAGTGCCAGTCCCGGCGGAACCCACATCCATGGACGGCTAGTCAAGATCGTGATGGACTGTGCATTATAAAGCATATTTCCCCAGGAAGCAGCCGGCGGCTGAACACCCATTCCAAGGAAGCTTAACGAAGATTCCAAAATAATCGCGGAAGCGATCCGAAATGTAATGGAAATAAAAATCGGAGCGACCGCGTTCGGAAGGATATATCTGGTAATGATCAACTTGTCTTTTGCTCCAATCGCCACAGCACCTTCAATGTAATCCTTTTCTCTTATGCTCAAAACACTTCCATAAATCTGTCTTGCGAATTTCGGCCATCCGAGCACACCTATCACAACCGTGACGGTGATAATTGACGGACCAAACATGGATACCAGAAACAAAATCAGAATCGTGGATGGAAATGACATGAAAATATCTGACAGACGCATTACCACAACTTCAAATGCCCCACGATAAAATGCTGCCAGCATACCCAGAGGAATTCCCACGATCACGCTGACCGCCGTGGAAAAAATTCCAACTGCCAAAGACACCCGGCCACCGTAAAGTAATCGGCTTAATACATCTCTGCCGACATCGTCTCCTCCCAACAGATGTTTCGCGCTAGGCGGCATATTGAATGCCAACGGATCGATCTCAGCTTCCGAAAACGGAAGGAACGGAGGAGCTATGATAACGATCAGTGTGATAAGCACCAGTGTGAAAAAACCGATTACCGCCAATTTGTTGTTACAATACCTCTTGATAAAGTTTTTCGCTTTCGACTCTTTTTTACTGTCTTCCACCTTTCTCACCTCCCTTAATTATACCGGATCCGTGGATCAAGAATTCCGTAAACAAGATCTGTTAAAATATTAAATACCAGCACCGCAATTGCGACCAACACTGTAATCCCCATAACAACCGGATAATCTCTGGCATCTATGGACTTGATCATCAGGCTTCCGATTCCCGGCCAGGAAAAAACCTGCTCCGTGACAACTGCTCCGCCAATCAGCAGCGGTATTTCCATACCAAGATATGTAACCACCGGTATCAAAGAATTTCGCAGCACATGTTTTATTATAACTTTCTTTTCTTTGATTCCTTTTGATCGTGCTGTTCTGACGAAATCCTCCCTCATAACCTCCAGCATGCTGCTTCTTGTATACTGGATCAGGCTTCCCACTAGCTGCATTGCCAGGACAACCGACGGCATAAATAAATGGCACAATAATGAACCTATGGTCTCCTTTTTTCCAACATCGTACATGCCGCCAATAGGAAGGACTTTTAATTTCACTGAAAAAACATATAAAAAAATCAATGCCAGGAAGAAGCTCGGAGTTGAAGTCGCCAGGAATGAAAATACCGACGAACCATTGTCCCAGCCTTTATTCTGATATCTTGCTGACTGAACTCCTAATGGGATTGAGATCAGACAGGCAATGATCACTGCCGCAAAGGTCAACAGAATTGTCGGACCAAGACCTTCCAAAATCATTTGCATTACCGGCTGTCCTGTTCTGTATGAATCTCCCAGATTTCCCTGGAAAAAGTTTTTGATCCAGGTGAAATACTGGATATACAACGGTTGATCCAGACCAAGCTTTATCCGCTGTCGTTCAACTTCTGCCGCTGAAATATTCTGGTTGTTGAGCAACAACTCTAATGGGCTTCCGGACGCCATAGAAGAAATTAAAAAAACCAGAACTGTAATTCCAAAGAAAGTTGGTATTGCTATCAAAGCACGCCGTAATACATACTTTTTCATTCTATTTCTCCCTTCCATTGATTGAGTAAACATTTACATATGCTATATAACATTATATAATATTTAGATACATCTATATTATCATTCAGGCGCTGATTTGTCAAATAATTTTGTACTCTGACATATTCTTTTAGTCAAGTTCTATTATCCGGAATTTTTTTCACAAAGTGTACCAGAGAACGATCATATCTTTATGCCGCACCATTGAAAATACATATCCGGATTCCGCACGGATCACCGCATGGCTGACCATTTGATTTCATGTTTATACAATACATCATGTAACATCATGACTTTATATGATTCAGTATAAATAAATTGTGAACAATCAACATTTTTCTATTCTTTTTTATTTTTAGTTCAGAAAATGCATACCACGTGTACAGTAATGTAATTTTTACAATTCTTCAGCCATGTTTTTCCATACTGTGGTATAACCGTTCTGCAAAAAATACAGCTGAATTCAGGAATCCCAGAGCAAAGCTAACCAGAATCAGGATCCCCGGATGGAACATATCGCACAGTCTGCCTCCCACCAGGTTTGCAAGGACTGTTCCCACCACACTGCTGACGGTCAGTCCCATTGAAATACTGAAGCTGCGCAAGCGCTCATCCGCCGCCTCCGCAAAGCACTCCACGCTGACACTCATATAGAACGCAAAACTAGCACACTGCAGCATCTGTCCCAGATAAAGGGCCCATGTACCGGAAAACAGCAGAAAGCAGAGCGGTCTGAGGAGATTTGTGATCAGGGCGATCGCCATTCCCAAAAGAGCATGGGAATTCTTCTTTTTCCATGCAAAAGCCAGCAGCATAAGACCTGCAAACTCCACTGCCGCTCCTGCCCCACAGACATTTCCATATGTCTCCGCATCTCCGCCCAGTTCCACGATGATCAGGGAGAGAAAGCTTCCCACCAGACGGTGGCTGAACCAGTAAAATGTGATGATTCCCAGCCAGAACAGGAAACGACGGTTCTGCACCAAAGTATGAAATGCCTGGAAAAAGGAGAGACTTTTCTCTTTCTCCTCCTGTTTCCGGCGATTCCCGAGACTGGTATCTGGAAGAAGAAGGAGGCATGGGATCATGAAGAGAAATATCACCATTTGTACGAGAAAATAGCCATCCCAGCCTCTGTGTTTAAAATAATATCCACCAATCACCGACATCACCGCATACCCGATGGACCCGCCGGCACGAACCCGGCTGTAGATCAGATCCGGCTGTTTTTCCCGGCTGATATCGACCCAGGCATCCATCAGCTGACTGAACGGGTAAACGATCCCGGCAGACAGGACCATCCCAGGAAGCATGATCCAGAGCTGGTCCATATATTTTGTACAGAAGATACACAGTGCTGAGATCATTCCGATAAGCAGAAGAAGATACCGCCTTGTTGGAAGAAATGTGTCCGTGATATAACCGCCCACCGGCTCCATCAGAAGATTTGCCAGAAATGTCAGGCTGGTGATGATTCCGCAGACCGTGGCGCTGTAGGCGCGTTCCGTCAAAAACAGGACCGTATAGCTGGAAAATATGCAGTATGCGGCATAGTAAATAAAGTATGCAGAAAAAAACAGAACCGTATAGTGAGAGCCGCTGTTTATTCCAGCGGCCCTCTCGCGTCTCATCATAAAACCTCCAATGGAACAGATGCCAGCAGTAACCTCCTGTTAAAAATACAGTTACCGTCCTGCCATCCTTCCTCATAGAAGCAGTACACCGGACCTGTTCCCGCCAGGTCAGACGCCCCGCCCTCTTCTGCCAGAAGGAAACCATCGTCCCAGTTTTTTCCATCATCTACACTGATGCGGATCGTCAGTTTCTGACGGGCGTCAAGACTCCACCGGACCGCTTCGCCGTTTTTCTGGCGCTCCAGTGCCGGTTCATCTCCGTAAGCGCAGTTGACAAAAGCCATCTGTCCGTCTGGAAGTGTAAGCAGCGCTCCACCGCAGATCGGATCCGGAAGTTTTTCGTTCAGCCATGGTGCTCCCCACCGGACCGCATCCTGTCCTTTCTCCGTTTTTTTGCTCTCACAGAACGCTCTTCTCCGCACTCCCGGGATCTCATGGCGCATGGTGGCAAGCAGAGTTCCGTCGCTCCGCTCCGCCACGGAGCTCTCGGTTGGATCACCGATTCCATTCTCCGCTGGAACCGTATTGCTGCAGTGCCACGTCCCACCCCAGTCATCGCTGGAAAGGCAGGCAAAGCAAGCCGGGAGGTGCGCATTCTCTCCACGGCTCAGCCACAGCGGCAGTATCAGTGTTCCATCTTTTTTGCAGATTCCATGTCCCGGAGCAATGGCCCACAGCGTCACCGGCCATTCTTTTCGGAAACCGTCGATCAGAGATGTCAGCTCACGCTCCTCTCCAAAGGTTTCCCCATTATCACGGCTTTCCCTGAGAAACAGTCTTTGATAGTCCTGACACCAGAAGAAATATACTCTTCCCTCCGGTGCTGCGATCAGCAAGGGATTATGAAGAAGCTCTTCCCCTTTCGGCGATACCATTGTGATCCGCTCTCCTGCGGGCTGTGGCTTTCCGTCCTTTATCTGATATCTCCTGAAGAATAAAGTCCTGCTGTTTCCTCCGACTTCCCTGCCCTCATATGTCAGAAGCAGATCCCCGTTGGAAGCCGTCACGATTCCCGGGACACGGTAAGAGTCAAAGCCATGTTCCCCATTTTCCTCCACCAAAACCTTAACACAAGTCTTCTCCGCCATCATTTTTCCTCCCCACTTTACTCCTGCATTGGAAAATCACAGTTAAACTGTGTTACATACTTGTCCCTTCCGGACGTGGAATATAAAACCATTGTACAGCAGCTGCCAAAATCTCCAGTCCGCACTACTGCCTTAGCATTTTTCATTGTCTCCATCAGGCGCTCCTGGCTGATCGTTCCGCCCGGAAGCTGAGGCACGAGAGACTGGATCTTCTGATACATCGCATCATTGTACTGCAGCATCAGCTCAAATACTTCATAGCGCTCCGCAACCAGATCATTCAGGATCGCGCACATCGTCTGCACCAGCGTCGGAACTCCCCGCACGAGAGAGACATCGATCACATTACATCCATCCGGAATTGGCATATTCGCGTCACAGATCACGATCGCATCCTTATGTCTCGCTGTCGCCAGCGCATATCCAAGCTCCGCATTGATCACCGTGTGTTTAATCATTTAATTTCTCCTTTCGTTAAATACGTTAAATACGTTATATAACATCATTATTTTATATGACCAGTATAGAGGAATCTGAAAAAAAGGTCAATATTTCTTTTTTCTTTTTTTAATAACATTTAAAATTAAAAAAAGAAGATGCATCTTTGGTGGTATGTTAATACCTTTTTGTCCAACAGGACGTCCCATCAGAATTTCCTGTTACATAAGAAAAAGCCCTGTAAGCTGTTTATATCAACAGTTTACAAGGCTTTGGGGCTTTTTTCTTGATTTTCCAGGTTATTTTCACTTTTCTGCAATCAATGTATTATAAAACTCTTCAAACACATCTGCTGCAAGACAGACGGTTTCCAGACAGCGCACATCGTCTTTCTTATAGATCTTTACCAGCTCTGAGCAGTCTGTGTTTCCAAGCTTCTTTCGGAATTCATCTACAAGGTCCGCGCATGTATCCTTAAAACCATCGGTTGCATGGGCACGGGTCTTTACCGTCAGCCGTCCCAGCGCTGCCATTGCGCCGCATAATGCACCGCAAGAGGAGCCGCATCCCATGCCGCCGCCAAACGCACTGACCAGCTTGAAATCATCTTCCGTAAGACCGATCCCGTATTCCTCGTCAATACATCTTAAGATCGTCTCCGCACAATTGTAATCCTGTTCCAGATAGTATTTTTTTACGTTATCTCTCAGCATACTCTCTTCCTCCGATTCTTTTTTCTGACCGAGTCCCAATTCTCTCTCAAAGTACTTTAATGATGAAAAATGATATCGACGCTCAAATTCTCTTTCATGAAGCTTTTTTATTCCTTTTATATGTTCGACATAATCATCAACAAATTTTATCACAGAATCTACTATCTTTTCAATATTATATATAACTTCTTTGTATTCGTCCTGATCAACAACATTGATATCCTCGTTTATAAATTCTTGATTGGTGACAATTACCACTTTTGTAAAATCCAATCCCGAATGATGCTTTCTCGATCTTTCTGATGCTTGGAAATGATACGCATATTTATGACGTATTTCAGTCCGAAACGGTACACATATCAAGTATCCATGTTGTTTAACAAGAAGACATGAATATGGTCTATCCTCTTTACTTAGAATTTCCTCATACATTTTAGATGGATACCTCTGATAAAATTTTTTGCTTAATTTCTTTATACAAAATTCAATTGATGTATTCATGGTAAGAATCCCCTAAGAAAAATAGACTGGTATAGAAAAGGGAGGATTTCTCCTCCCTCAAAGATTCTTCGCTCGGTCACTTTTTATTTTACCGACGAGTCGGAACCGTCACTCGTCTCATCGCTCGGTCACTTTTTATTTTACCGACGAGTCAGAACCGTCACTCGTCTCATCTGCGAAGGAAAGATTAACTCTTTCACTGATAGTATAGTGGATTTCTTATCGAAATACTATTAGCATTTTTTACAAAAAAGAACGTTTGAATTTTACGTGCTGCTGTTCATGCGGTACGCAGACAGTAACGGATTTTCTGCAGTTCTTATTCCCCCCTATCCTTCCAGTTTTCTCCCTCCGGACAATACTCTCCACGCCCCCGGCAGGAAACGGACGAGGAATTTTGCGAGAATGTAAGAGGCAGTAACTGCGATTGCCGGAAGCAGGAAATAGACGACCAGGGAGATTCCGGCGGCTGTTGTTGTGCCTGCAAGACTTCTCGTCACGACGGCTGTTCCTTTGTTTACGAACCGTACGACGATGAAGTGAATCGCATAGAGGAACATACTCTGGCGCATCCATGGACGGATCTTCGGAAGGCGCACTCCACAGGCAAAGGCCCAACAGGTCATCGGCACAGCCATACGGTAAAAGCAGGTCCAGAGGACGGCCGCTTCAGGTGCCATCATCCTCCTGTAACAGAATACAGAGATCATGACTCCCGCCAGGCCTTCTGCAAAACAGCGCCTTCTCACATGAGCCGGGATGACACCGGCTGTATTTCCATCTTTGTCCTCTGGGGCAGCTTTCTTTTCTTTCGTTCCATGATCTGCATTCCATCCGGCTGCCTCTTCCTCCATGCTTCTCTCCACCAGCCCTCGGCGATGAACCGCAAAGTATGCGGCAACCGAATAGTAAAGCAGGGCGTCCGTATTCGGATGGCGCATATCCAGGTGGAGATGCACCGCAAACACAAGTCCCACGATCCAGAAAAGACCGACCGCCCGATTCTTAACAAGTGCGTAGATCATCGGTGACACGATGATCAGGAAGATCAGCTGATAAAGATACCAGAAGATTGGCGCATACGCATACTGTGAGACCGCCCGCCAGATCTCCTGCACGGAAAATGGAATGATGTCACGTCCGACCACGGATCGTATGGCGAGAAACCGGGATGCTGCCATATAACCCAGATAGTAGATGAGATTCCAGACTACATAAGGGATCAGGACGCTGAATACCCGGCTCTTCCATTTTCCGACTAGCTTGTCCCAGGAAAAATTCCGGAAAAACAGGTAGGAGGACAGCAGGAAAAAGCCCGGAACGGCGATCTGTCCCAGTCCCACCGACACGAAATTTTCGATCCGGTCCGCAAGACTCCATATCCCGTCCTGCGCCCCACCGGAAAACAGATCCACATTATAAGAGTGGACCCATATCACAAATATGCTGAATAGAAACATCAGCCATGATATCTGGTCATGAAATCGTTTTTCTCCACTTCCTGTCACCATACGCACTCCCCGCAGTTTTCTTTTATCTTATCATATAAAATATGACATTTCCAGACAGACTATCAAAGAATCCAAAATCAAGTCGAACGTCCGTGAGGTTTGACAGATCTCTCATTTCGCATTAATATTTGTGATGTCAGGGGCAAAAGGTCCGAAGCCCGACACAAGCCTGCTTGCAGGAGGATTTTAACCCCGATCCCTGCCCAAACATGTGTACGCAGCCATTTTTCAAGCTTCAACACACCGTATTGGTGTGGAAAGTCTTAGTAAATAAATAGCGCACCTAACTCATCACTGAAGTAACGAGAATGCGGTGCGCGTTTTTCAAAACTATCCTTTTGAAAGAAGGTCCTTATATGTACATTTTTCTCCAGTCCATCCTGCGCATGACCGCATGGCCGATGACACCCCCGGTGCCTTATTCTGCCTTTCACATTCTGCTGACCGTCTTTGGGGCAGGATTTGCGGTCTCTTTTGCGCGGTTTTTCGGCAAAAAAATACGGTCCATGGCATCGCCTGAACCGTATTTCCGCCATATTCTCTTTTCCTGTGGAGTACTTCTCGCACTCATGGAACTCTATAAGCAGGCATTTTTATATGTCATCGAATTTCACGGGCATTTCGACTGGTGGTATTTTCCATTCCAGCTCTGCAGCATTCCCATGTACATCTGTCTTGCTGCACCGCTCCTTCACTCCGAAAAAACACTTCGCCGCGCTGCCACCTTCCTTCAGGATTTCGGGCTGCTGGGTGGAATCATGGCCCTGGCTGTGCCGCCGGGACTCATGCATCCGTACTGGACGATGACGTTCCATGGATTCCTCTGGCATTTTATTCTGCTCTTCCTTGGACTTTTATCCTGTATGTCAGGCATCGCCGGACATGAACGGCGGGATTATATGAATATTCTTCCGTTCTTTTTCCTATGCTGCCTGATCGCCTGCGTGATCAACATCGCCGCAGGTCCCACCGCTGACGCTGACATGTTCTACATATCCCCATTTCATCCGTCATCGCAGCCGGTTTTCCACGAGATCGCGTGTACCTTTGGTATCCTCTGGGGAAATCTGCTGTATGTCGTAGCCATGATTGCTGGTGGATCTCTAATGCACAAAATTTCATCGCGGCTTTTATAACTAACACCCTCCTCTGGCTTAGGCTCTGATTTGTTAATCACATGCAGAACCTCCCACTGGCAGCGTCTACCTGATGCATGTCTGCGAAAATAAAAGACCGATATCTCATTCCATCATAATGGTTTGACATATCAGTCTTTTTGATCATATCCTAATCTAAGACTTTTATTTCAGACACTTATTAACCCACTCAATAAAGTTCGTCACAGAGTCCCCGGTACTCTCTGCCATCGTATGACCCTCCCCCCAGATCGTCGCAAAATCCACATCCACGCCATAATTTTTCAACGCCAGCGCCAGATTTACTTCTGTCGTGAGGGAGGTATCGCTCTGGGCGATTCCGGTGCGGATACGCCAGTAATCGGCAACCGTAGATTTCTGATAACCACCATAATAGCCTGAGAGGTAATAAAGCGGATTGTACATGTTTCCCCTCTCAGTCACCGTCTTTCCCTCAGGATCTGTCTTCTCCATTGCTTCCGTAAATGCCGCGCCGTAGGTCTCGTCATTCTTTAAGAGATCTGCCAGTGTAGCGTCAAAGTGGGACGTCGTTCCATCGCCGTATCCGAATAAGGTATTCTCCGCCTGGCTCTCATCCAGGGCATCAAATGCGCCGATTCCCTTAGAGGCACGTTTGCATGCGTTTGTGAAATCCGCGATGCTGGTAATCGTTGCCGTGTTGGCTGCACTGTCATAGTTGATCCATGTTCCATCCGCATTCAAAGCATCGATGTAATCCTGTGCTGTCTCATAGGTGCCGGAAAGTGTCACGCCTCCGGTAGAGAGATTCCGGTCAACACCGTCCATAGCGTAAAAGTCAGGATCGCCCTGTCCAAGGGTTCCATCCGGCTTCTGTCCGCCCTGACCTCTGCCGCCGCCCTGGCGTCCTTTTTTCGTCTCCACCGTATACGGGAACGTGGTATCTTCCAGAAAATTATTCAGTGATGTCTCCACCACACCTTTCAGATACTCATAATATGTGCCAGACTGATAGATTCCCTCCTCAGACTCCGTCAATGTCAGCACATTTCCCGAAGAATCCTTGAGTCCCAGATCATTGATATACTGTGCAAATGCCTCTGCCATTCCGTTCGACAGCGTCTGTTCCTGCTCCGTGAGGCCTGTTCTCGTATTTCCAAGATTCCACTCATACGCCTCATCCGCATAGTCCAGCTCCGTGATCGGGCACCAGCACATGGAACCTGTCACTGCGTCGCTGACACCGGAGACCGCTCCGATAGCTGTCAGATATGGCTCATAATCTTCGCTGTCACCGGTTGCTCCCAAAAGTGCGCTCTGGGCTCCTCCGCCGCTCATGCCGAAGGAAAATACCCGATCCACGTCTCCCGGGATCACACCGTCATTATACCGGATATATCGGATCGCAGCTTTCAGATCTGTCACTCCTGCCGGTGCACCTGCGTCACGTCCGCGGCAGCCTGCTGCCACATAGATAAATCCGGCAGCCGTGTAAGACGCCGAGTCCGCCACATAATCCGTCGGAGCTGTCATCGCGGAATATCCCGGCGTGTTGACCGGGATCACGATCGGCGCGGAATCCGCCGTGTATCCTTTGACTGCCGCCTGGCTGTTGATCGTACATGTAAAGGTTCCGTCCCCGTTATCCTTCGCGTTCATATATGTCGCCGGCACAAAGATCCCCAGCGTTTCATATTCCTCATCCGCCGGATCTGCACAGTAAGAAATCCCTGTCTGCCAGTAAACCTTATCATCTGAATTATATTTCCACTTTGTAGCGTCGATCTGCGGCAGCGATGTCACTGCTGTCCCGCCGGCCCGCTCAGTCTCCGCCTGACTCGTCTCCGTTTCCGTCTGCGCCGCGCTGCTTCCGTTTTCTGCCGCATGATTGCTGCATCCGGACAATACCAGCGCCGCCGCTAAGAATAACCCGATTCTTCTTCCAACTCTCACCATGCTCTCTTCTCCTTTTCCCACATCATTATGTTCCATGTTTCTGAACCCGGATCATGACGCACCTTTCATGCTCTCACGTCCGCGCATTTCTCCGGTCAATTCCAAACAGGCGTCTCTGACGCCCAATATGTTCAATATATTCACAGGGCAATGATCTTATCCCCTGATCCTGTTATTTTTATGTTACAGTTCAGCCATGCGCTGGTTTGAATGAGAAAGTGTGTTGCAAGCTTGCTTGCATAAGCACTTTTTCATCCAAATCAGCATATGGTGGAACCACCAAGCTTCTTGTTTTCATGAATATGAAAACAAGAAGATGTAATGGCTGAACTGTAACATTTTTATAGCTTAAAGATATTTTGTGAAAACCCTGTGAAAATATTGTGTTAATTTTTCAAATAATCGTGTCTTTTTTTCATCAAAGCAAAAAAACTCCCCAGCAGCCTCATCAGCCACCGGGGAGCTCCCTGTGCAATTTATGAAATGAAATTTCGGGCGGATCGCCCAGATCAGACATATCTTCCGCTATTTCCTTACTCTACATGAAACGCGTCCATTCCCGGATATACTGCGCTCTCGCCGAGTTCTTCCTCGATTCTTAAAAGCTGGTTATACTTCGCAACACGCTCAGATCTTGACGGAGCACCTGTCTTGATCTGGCAGGTGTTGAGAGCAACGGCCAGGTCTGCGATCGTTGTATCCTCGGTCTCGCCGGAGCGGTGGGATGCGATCGCGGTGTAACCGGCGCGGTGTGCCATCTTGATCGCCTCCAGTGTCTCGGAAACGGAGCCGATCTGATTCAGCTTGATCAGGATGGAATTTCCGCAGCCGAGCTTGATCCCTTTGGAAAGTCGCTCCGTGTTCGTCACAAAGAGGTCGTCGCCGACCAGCTGTACCTTATCTCCAAGTTCCGCCGTCAGCTTCTTCCAACCTTCCCAGTCTTCCTCGTCCAACGCATCTTCGATAGAAACAATTGGGTATTTCTCCACAAGCTTCTTCCAGTGCTCGATGAGCTGCCCGGATGTGTAAACAGTTCCCGCCTTCGGGAGCTTGTACTCACCGACTTTTCCGGTCTTCCACTCAGAAGAAGCAGCGTCCATCGCGATCCGGAAGTCGCGTCCAGGCTCATATCCGGCTTTCTTTACCGCCTCAAGGATCGTCTCGATCGCTTCCTCATCGGACTTTAACGCCGGAGCAAAGCCGCCCTCATCGCCGACCGATGTCGCAAGTCCGCGCTCTTTTAAGATCGCAGCCAGCGCATGGAAGACCTCCGCACACCATCTCAGCGCCTCCTTAAAGGACGGAGCACCGACCGGCATGACCATGAATTCCTGAACATCCAGTCCGGAAGAAAGTGCATGGCAGCCACCGTTCACGATGTTCATCATCGGGACCGGAAGACGATTTCCGTTGATCCCTCCGAGGAATCTGTACAGCGGGAGATCCAATGAGATCGATGCCGCACGCGCACATGCGATCGATACTGCAAGGATCGCGTTTGCGCCGAGCTTTGACTTGTCTTTTGTTCCGTCCGCCTTGATCATCGCCCGGTCAACCGCATAAATATCGGACGCATCCATTCCTGTCAGTGTCTCGTTGATGATCGTATTGATATTTTCAACCGCCTTTGTCACACCTTTTCCACCGTAACGTGCCTTATCGCCGTCTCTCAGTTCCAGCGCCTCAAACTCACCGGTGGATGCCCCGCTCGGCGCGGTTCCTCTCCCGATCGTCCCGTCTGCCAGATATACCTCCGCTTCCACCGTAGGGTTTCCGCGGGAATCTAAAATTTCTCTTCCAATGACTTTCTCGATTTCCAGATAGTTCATCATCATTAACTCCTTTCGGGTATTCATGAAGGCTGCTCTTCCACCCGGATCAGGCGGGCACGCACCGACATGATCTTGTCTGCAGGACCTGCTCATGGCAGGAACCTGAGAATTTTGCATTATGCATTCAATAACTGCATCGTGTACTGGTTAGCATATGCTAACTGTTATAATTTTATCATACCCTATTTTTCATTTCAAGGGAATACACCTCAAAAAAGAAGGATTGGGAAAAATTGTCATGTTTTCTCCGGATGTGCTGTCATGAAAATCAGATCATGAGCTCTTTCCGGCACATTCTCGCGCAAGCCCGGACTTTGGCTCATTGTTCGCGTAAACAAGTGAAAACACGCTTCACAAGTTTCCCCTGGTTATCGCGGCAGTCGCCAAGGTCTCGCGCAAGCCCGGACTTTGGCTCGTTGTTCGCGTAAATAAAAAAGACTACCCTATATTCCTAGGATAGCCCTTTTTCCCATCAATATTCATATTTTATAAAAATCCGGCATTCTACCTGCCAACAGCTTCTCCTGACATTTTTATCAGCCCGACACATGCAGCAGATCGATCAGGAACAGCATCGCAAGACCATAATAAACAATGATCGCAACAAGGTCGTTCACCGTCGTGATCAGCGGACCGGAAGCGACCGCCGGATCGATATTGATCTTTTTAAATAACATCGGGATCAATGTTCCCACCATACTGGAGATCACCATCGCTGTCACAAGGGAAATACCAACACAGCCGGAAACCATCATCGCGTGGTGGATCGGATATCCCTTGATCACGCAGATGTAAAGTCCCAGGAAGATCCATGCCATGAATCCAAGGAACAGACCGTTCGCAAAACCAACCTTCATCTCCTTCACAACCAGCATCAGCTTCTGCTTTGTTGTGAGCTGCTCATCCATCAGGACACGGATCGTAACAGCCAGGGACTGGGTTCCAACGTTTCCTGCCATATCGAGGATTAGGGACTGGAAGCACATAACGATCGGGATCACGGCTACGACAGACTCAAATGCGCCGACAACTGAGGAGACGATCATTCCAAGGAACAGCAGGACGATCAGCCACGGAAGTCTCTTTTTGATGCTCTGCGGCAAGGTCTCATTCAGATCTTCCTCCGCGGTCAAGCCGGCTAACTTCGCATAATCATCGCCCATCTCATCATCGACTGCCTCAACGATGTCCTGGGATGTGATGATACCGGCAATTGTTCCGTTTTCCTGCAGTACCGGGATGGAATCCTCGGCGTAATCCCTGATCTTATCGATACAGTCGCTGACCTTTTCATGGTCCATAACATACGGGTAGGAGTGACTGATAATATCCTCAAGATCTGTATACTCTCTCGCAATGATCAGATCTTTCAGATCGATCGCGCCGTAAAACTTATCTTCCTCATCAATCACATAGATCGTGGAGATATTGTCGTTCTCTCCCGCCTGCTCGACCAGTTCGCGCATCGCCTGGCGGATCGTCAGGTGGTTGTGGATCATGATGAAGTTGGTCGTCATGCGGCTACCGATCTCATCATCATCGTATGAGAACAGGAGTCTGACGTCATCGCTTGCTTCCTTATCCAGCATGCCGACGATCTTGTGTTTCGTCGTCGCATCCATCTCTTCGAGGACATCGACCGCATCGTCGGAGTCCATCTCGGAGACGATCTTTGCAGCACTCTCGATCGGGAGTTCTTTTAAATATGGCTCCGCATCATCCAAATATGCGAAGATCTCCGCAACGCGCTCCACACCGATCAGCGGGTATAATTCCCGTCTCTCATCCGGCGTCAGCTTTGTGAGCGCATCCGCGATATCGTTATCATGATAATCGGATAACCGGTCGATCAGCTCCTCTTTCGGAAGTCCGCTTCGGATGATATCGACCAGTTCTTCCACATAATGTTGTTCTTTTAAAACTTCTGTTTCCATTTCTGCCTCCTTTTCCTTTAAGACCGTTTCATAAAGATCCAGTCTTCTTTCTTACCGGAGCGGGCTGCTTTTCCATGCAGCACCGGATTGCTTCCATTCACGGAACACCTCTTTTTTACTTTCTCCGGTTACATGCCGTTGTAATTTCGGCAACAAAAGAACACCGCCCAGGGGACATCCCTGGCGGGGTTCAACCGTCATCGCTGTGATGGACAGGCCGTTCCCATGCGGTGTTTCAAAGGACATAACAATATGGAATCCAGCTTTCGGAAGCCGTAACCATTCAGCAGGTCTGCGTATCTACTGCGCGGATCTGCTGAACAGTCACCGGAAAACGGATTATACGGAATTTTCAGTTCAGAAAATTCCTACCCGTGAAAAGCAAACCGATAGCCGCATTCTGCGTCTGTCTGTATGTTACACCGCATTTCGTACTTCGCCCTGTACTATCGCAACTATCCATGCAATTCACCTCCGTTAAATTTCATAAAAAATACTGTGAGCGGATTTCTTTTCCGCCCACAGCAGTATAACATTTTTCTATGGGAATTGTAAAGTAAAAATATGGCAAAAATCATGTAAAGGACCTCCCTGCTGGAAAGCCCATTTCCATTCCCCAGAGGAGAGCTTCCGGGCAGGAGTACCTTGATCCTGCATCTTCTATCTCATCAACACCACCGTCGCCAGAATACACGCAAACCCGATCAGATCCGCCGCCATAAAACTGGCATGCAGCCAGACGACCGACAACGTTGCCGCTGTCAGCGGCTCCAGACACGCAAAGAGCGCCGCCTTCACCGGTCCCACCAAGGCAATTCCCTGTAAAAACAGGGTGAACGCACCGACCGTACCGACCAAAACAATAACTGCAAGATAGAGGATCGCACGCCCATCAAGTCCGGCCGGGACCTTCCATACCTGGGCGATTCCACAGAGCACGACTCCCCCGATCAGCATCCCAAGCCCGGTCACCGGAATACTTCCAAAACGTCCCACCGGAGCTCTGGAAAGCAGCGAGTAGCTCGCCGCGCCGATGCCCGCCATCAGTCCCCAGAAGAGTCCTCTCGGAGTCAGCTCCATATTTCCAGGCTTTCCGCCTGTCGCAAGAAGCCAGACGCCGATGAGCGCAAGCAGGATACAGAATACCGTCTTCTTATCCGGCTTCGTTCTCGTCGTCACGCAGACATAGACTGCGATAAACACGATGGAGAGGTTCTGGATCACCGTAGCTGTTCCGGAGTTCGTCCATTTGATGGCGCTGAGATACGCATACTGGCAGAGCGCAAGTCCCGCAATGGCAAACAGAACAATCTCTATAAGCCCTTTTTTGTCTTTTCCAAGTTCCTTCAGATTCAGACTGTGCTTCGCAAACGCAAGAAACAGCAATATGATCCCCGCTGATGTCATTCTCACCGCCGTCACCCATGTCGTATCTACCGGGTACTGGGAAAACAGCGCCTCACTGCAGGTTCCTGAAAGTCCCCAGCTCGTCGCCCCCGCCGTGCAGCAGAGAATTCCAAGTTTTTCTCTCTTCTTGTCCTTTGTGTCTGTCATAACACCCTCCAGATAATCGATCGATCTTCATGATATCGTCATTGCAGCCTGCCTGGACCTGCTGCCCTGACATTTGAATTATATCGGGATCTCGAAGATGTGTACAGCAGAATTTCAATAAAAAGCCGAATTTGTCTTTCTTTACATCCGGTCCAGAACCGCCGCTTCCTCCGGAATACTCGGGATCCCGCCCGACTGTGTCGTGGAGATGCTTGCCGCCGTGCAGGCGAACTGACCGATAAATCCAAGTTCTTCCGTGCTGAGCTCTTCCGGCGCTTTTCCGTTCTTTAATAGTCTGGACACCGCGCTTCCTCCGAAGATATCCCCGGCTCCTGTCGTATCGATCGGTTTTACCTCCGGGCACTTTGCGTATGCAGCGCCGTTCTGGTTCGCCAGATACGCCCCCTTCGGTCCCATCGTGATCATCGCGAGGCGGATTCCGAACTCATCGAGGAGCTTCTTCGCCGCCTCTTTCTCGTCCGTGATCCCCCAGAGGAATTCCACCTCCTCATCGCTGATCTTCACAACATCCGCATGAGCCAGTCCCCATAAGATCTGCTCTTTCGCCGCGTCCGGCGTCTCCCAGAGCGGAAGCCTTAAATTCGGATCAAACGTGATGAGTTTTCCCTGTCGCTTCGCATATTCCACACACTTTTTCGTCGCCGTGCGGACCGGATCATCGGTAAGACTCAGGGTTCCGAAGTGAAACACCGATGCCTCATCGATCATGGTAAGATCGATCTCCTCAAAGCTCAATCTCGTATCCGCTCCCGGTTTTCTCGCAAAGCTGAAGGAACGGTCTCCCTCCGGCGAGAAGGTCACGAACGCCAGCGTCGTAAACACTGACGGATCCGTCACGATCCCCTTTGTCTCGATCCCGGCTTTCTCAAATGTCTTTAAGAGGAGCTTTCCGAACGCATCATCCCCGACTTTTCCGAGGAATGCAGTCTTTGCCCCATATTTATTCAATGCTGCAAGGAAATTTCCCGGCGCTCCGCCCGGATTCGCCTTCATCGTCGGATAGCCGTCCGAGTCCGTCTCCTTCGCCGCAAAATCGATCAGAAGCTCACCAAGAGCGATCACATCGTACATTCCAATACCTCCCTGCACTCACGTTCAAGTAATTCAATTTCGTCTTCTCCGTCCAGGATCTGGAATCGGATCCGGTTTACATGTTTTTCAAATGGCTTTAGAATTTCCGTCGCCCCGGCGCGGCCATCAAACCCACAGTTCGTCGGCTCCAGCGCCATCGCAAAATCCCCGGACGCCGTGCTCTTCCACTGGGTCAGGTAGGGGATCGCCGCCTTTTCAAACCGGATGCAGAGTCCGATCTGAAGTCTATCGTTCACGAAAGCCGCGAACGTATTTCCATCCTGGTCTGCCGCCAGTTCATGCTGGAATACCTGCTCCGGTGCTCCCGGTTCCGGCTCATCCATGACGTTCCAGCAGTCTTTCCCTGCCTCTGCAGCCGCGTCGCGCGGTCCGGTCATGATCGACGGCATCACGATCCGCATCCCCGGCACAAGAAACGGGTATCCGGCATTGCAGTGATAGAGAAAGCAGAGCGGCTGCTCCTCAAATCCCTGGTTCTCGATCTCGTCCGTGAACACGATCTCCCGCTTTCCGTAAACCGTCTCCACTGTTCTCCTCAGCACGAGATTTTCTCCGAAGATCCGCGCCTCCCGCATCTCCCCGGACACCCGGATCTTATACGTTCCGTTCTCCCAGAATGCGTCCATGGACACCTTCTCGGCCGGAGTCGTCCGCATTCTCCCATGCGTCGGATGTTCCACGCCGTCCAACACGCAGTTTCCGTGGACGTTCCCGAGACCGCAGGTAAACATCGCACCGCCCATGATCGAGCGCACCGCCTCATCCCCCGCCGTATCGTAGGGATTCCGCCCCTGAAGTCCCGGTTTTGTGAGAAGACTTAAATTGATCCCTTTATACCGGATCCACGCCGGGTCCAGGCATTTATCTAGCATTAACGGCATCTCCACCGGCCCGTTTTCCACAAGCGCACAGCGGAGTCCCGACGCCCGCCCGTCCTGAAATTCGATCCGGCGGACTCCGGCGATCTGCTCCATGTTCCCGCAGACCGCCATCAGTGTTCTCTGATCTACCATCTATTTTGCCTCCGGATATTCGTTGCACAGCAGACGATACGGTGCTTCATCCTCCTCGATCTCCGGGAATCTTCCCATCTTCTCATAGAAACGGTTATCCACGTTATCGTCGTTGCACTGGCTGACTTCTCCTAAAAGGACCGGACCGGTTCCCTCTTCCACCTCGAAATCATGGTACATGTACGGGTAGATGGAAATGCTCTCACCGGGAGTCAGGCGCACCTGGGTGCCGGCCGGAACGACCATCTCTCTGCCGTCCACATGGACATGAACGTCATTTACCTTATCAAGGTCCTCATCCTTTGTGGAATTGTATACACGAATCAGAACATTTCCGCCGCCGCGGTTGATGATGTCCTCCATCTTGGACCAGTGGAAGTGCATCGGAGAATACTGTCCTTCTTTGATATACAGGAGTTTTTCCGCGTAGGATTTTGTATATTTGTCCTTCATTTTCAGGTTTCCGTTCCGGATCGTGATCAGGGAGAACCCGACTTTATCAAAATCCCCGAGACCGTAGTCTGTGATATCCCAGCCTAACATATTGTCACGGATCTCATCGTAATCATGGCCTTTTTCCTTCCACTCTTCCGGGGTGAAATTACAGAACGGCGGGATCGCAAAACGATACTCCCTGATCATCTGTTCCATCTCTTTTAAAGCCGCGTTGATCTCACTGCGTTTCATACAAATGTCCTCCTGTCCCTTATATGCAGGAACGCCGATCCTTTCGGCCCGGCGTTCCATTGCGTTACATGTTTCAGTAACTGTCCGTCGCGCGGAAGCTACCGTTATTTTAATTCATTTTCGTGCCGGTTTCCAGTTTATTTTCCTGCCCGGCACCTTTTCTTTCATTCAGGGCCATCATTCATGCGCTGCACGAACTGTAACCATTGAAATTCTTTATCAGTTCGTAACTGTTCCGTACACAGTTACATCAGTTCTTTTTCAGAACGGATACGCCAGTATCGCTTACAGCGCCGCCGAGCTCTTCGCCCTCTAACGCTCTGACTGCTGCCTTTACGCCCTCTTTACCCATAACATCAGGGTTCTGAGCCATTGTGCAGAGGAGATATCCGTCATTGATGAGGTTCATGATCGCATCAGATTTATCGAAGCCTACGCCTACGATGTCTGTCTTTCCGGATGCCTTGATCGCATTACCGGTACCGGTCGTGGATCCCTCGTTACATCCGAAGATACCTACAACTCCCTGTGTGATGTAGTTTTCAGCGATGGTCTGGGACTTCGCTGCATCGCCTTCGCCGTACTGGGTCTCCATAAGCTCGTAGCCTTTTCCTTCAAATGCGGAACGGAAACCAGCTTCTCTCTTGACTGTGGAGTCTGTTGCTGCGTTTACGTTTACGATACCGATCTTACCGGATGTGATGCCTGCTGCCTCGAGAGCCTTGATCATCTCATCGCCTGCTGTCTTACCAGCTGCCTCGTTGTCTGTGGAGAAGGTTGCCTCTGCCTCTACGTTTGCCGGAGAGTCAACATACACGATCTTCACGCCTGTGGAAGCGGCTTCCTTTAATGCGGAAGAGATCGCGTCCGGGCCGTTTGCCGCTACGATGATCGCCTCATAGCCGCCTGCGACTGCGTTATTCACGCACTCGATCTGCTGAGCATCATCCTTTGTGTTCGGGGACATGAAGCTTACGGTTACGCCAAGTGCCTTTGCCTCTGCCTGAGCGCCCTCATTTAAAGTTACCCAGTGCTGGTCGATGGAGTCCATGGTGATCAGCGCGATCTTCCAGTCCTTTGTTGCTGTCACGTCAGTTGTTCCTGCTGCATCCTCAGTGTTGCCTGCCTTGATGACAGAAACGCCTGTATCCGTTACAAGACCGCCAAATGTCTCACCCTGAAGCGCACGGACAGCTGCCTCAACACCGTCTCTACCCATGAGATCCGGGTTCTGAGCCATTGTGCAGAGAAGATATCCGTCGTTGATAAGGTTCATGATCGCGTCGGATTTATCGAAGCCAACGCCGATGATGCCTGTATTGCCGGATGCCTTGATAGCATTACCGGTACCGGTCGTGGATCCCTCGTTACAGCCGAAGATGCCGACAACACCCTGTGTGATGTAGTTCTCAGCGATGGTCTGGGACTTCGCTGCATCGCCTTCGCCGTACTGGGTCTCCATGAGCTCAAAGCCTTTTCCTTCGAATGCCTTACGGAATCCGGCTTCTCTCTTGACTGTGGAGTCTGTTGCTGCGTTTACATTTACAATACCGATCTTACCGGATGTGATGCCGGACTCTTCAAGAGCTTTGAGCATCTCTTTACCGGCTGTCTCACCAGCTGCCTCGTTATCGGTAGAGAAGGTTGCCTCTGCCTCCACATTTGCCGGGGAGTCAACGTATACGATCTTAATGCCCGCGTCCTTTGCTTCCTTCAGTGCGGAAGAGATCGCGTCCGGGCCGTTTGCCGCTACGATGATCGCCTGATAGCCGCCTGCGACTGCGTTATTTACGCACTCGATCTGCTGAGCGTCATCCTTTGTGTTCGGGGACATGAAGCTTACTGTCACGCCGAGCTCTTTCGCCTCTTCCTGAGCACCCTCGTTTAAGGTTACCCAGTGCTGGTCGATGGAGTCCATGGTGATCAGCGCGATCTTATAATCGCCGACTTCTTTGGACGGAGCACCTGTGGTGGACTCTGCCTCTGCAGACGCAGCTGCGGATTCTGCAGGTTTCTGGCTGGAACAGCCGGTGATGCTGGCTGCCGCAAGGGCTGCACAGCTTAACAGTGCGAACAATCTCTTTTTCATAAAAATCCTCCTTAAGATTTTCTTATATGTAACTCCCGTATATCATGGGAGTTAGATATCCATGTAACGATATTTTCGGACCAGCATCCTGCTTATTCTCATGCAGGACCGCGGACCGACTGTTGCTGCAAAATGCCGCAGACACAAAACAGTTTTTTCTCTGTCTTATTTGGATGCTTTCTTTCCGAAGTTTCCGGAACGAACGACAACATCAAGAAGTACAGAGAATACAACGATGATACCGATGACAAGTCTCTGGATGCCGACCTGTGCACCGATCATGTTCAGACCATTCTCCAGTGTCTGCCATACAGCCGCACCGGCAAAGGTTCCGAGCAGAAGTCCTGTTCCGCCGAGCGGGGAGATGCCGCCGATAACGCCGGCCGCAACGCCGTACATCTCGTACATGTTTCCTGCTTCCATGTTGCCCATTCCTGCCTGTGCGCAGAGGATATAACCAACGACACACGCGCAGACAGCACTTACCAGATATGCCTTAATTGTTGTATTTACAACATTCACACCGGACAGTTTCGCAGCATCCACGTTGGAGCCGATCGCGTAAATATGTCTTCCTGTGCGGGTCTTTGAGAGCAGGAAGAAGAAGATCAGAAAGATCACGAGAGCGATCCAGAAGGTGTTGTAAACACCAAGTGTCTTTCCATAGTAGAAGACGTTCTGGAACTTATCCCCTGCTTCCTTTCCGATACCTGTGGCGATGGCATCCGTGTTTCGGTTGTTGTTGACCATGTAGGCAACGCCTCGTGTCACGAACATGGTACCCAGGGTAGCGATGAACGGCGGAAGCTTGAACTTTCCGACTAACATTCCGTTGATCACTCCGGTAACCAGGCAGCACGCCATCGCAACCGCCATCGCAACGAACGGATTGACGCCCATCGCCATCAGGGTTGCCGAGATCATGGCGCTCATTCCGACCATGGAACCGATCGAGAGATCGATGTTTCCGGTGATCAGAAGATAGCTCTGTCCGACGCCGATCAGAAGGTACTTTGACATGGAACGCAGAAGGTTCATGACGTTCTGTCCTGCAAATACTTTACGGTCGATGAGACCGAATGCTACATAGATGATGATCAGTCCCGCGAATGCCGTGATGACCGCGCCCATTCCGCGTGTCCCCAGGATCCGCTTTACTGTACTCTGCTTCTTTTCATTCATTCTCCTGTCCTCCCTCAGCTAACCTGTTGTTTCTTCTCAAATTCGGTAGCGAACTTCAGAACCTCATTCTGGCTTGTCTCCTTCGCCATGACTTCGCCGGTGATCTTTCCGTCGCACATGACGATGACGCGGTCCGCGATTCCCAGGACTTCCGGCATCTCCGAGGAGACGAACATAACGGCAATGCCCTGTTTCTTTAACTGGTTCATCAGGTTGTAGATCTCGACCTTCGCGCCTACATCGATGCCTCGTGTCGGCTCATCGAAGATCACGACTCTGGAATTTCTCGCCAGCCACTTTCCGACAACCACTTTCTGCTGGTTTCCTCCGGAAAGATTGCCCGCGTTGACCTCCACCGTCGGGGTCTTGATCAGGAGGTCCTTCACCGCCTTCTCGCAGAGGTCGTCCTCCTTTTTACTGCTGATCACGCCGAGCTTGCTGCAGATGAGGTCCAGGTTCGGGAGTGCCAGGTTATGACGGATGCTGAGTTTCGTGCAGAGACCGTCTTTTTTCCGGTCCTCCGGCGCCAGTACGATCCCGGCTTTGATCGCGTCCATCGGACAGGTGATCTTCACTTCTTTTCCGTCCAGCCAGATCTCCCCGCTGGTCTTCGGGTCAACTCCGAAGATCGCTCTCGTTGTCTCGGTACGTCCCGCTCCCATCAGTCCCGCGAATCCGACGATCTCGCCCTCATAGAGGGAGAAATTGATGTCGCGGACGAGATGTCCGGCATTTAAGTTTTTCACCTCGAAGATCTTCTTTCCTTTCGGGCAGGAGACTCTCGGGAACTGTTCCTTGATCTCACGGCCGACCATGTTTGCGATGATCTGTTCCATCGTCATATCTGCGAAATTTCCGTCTGTGATATACTGACCGTCACGCATGATCGTCACCCGGTCCACGATGGCCTTCAGCTCCTCCAGACGATGGGAAATATAGACGATTCCGCAGCCGTCTGCCTTTAACTGGCGGATGATCCGGAAGAGCTCCTCGATCTCTTTTGCTGTCAGGGAAGAAGTCGGCTCATCCATGATCAGGATCTTCGCGTGGATCGAAAGTGCCTTCGCGATTTCGACCATCTGCTGTTTGGATACCGGAAGATCGCCGACGGTCTGTCTCGGGTCGATGTCGATCTTCAGATCTCCGAGGATCTTTGCCGCCTCTGCCTCCATCTCCCGGTCATTTAAGACGATCCCGTTGACCTTCTCTCTTCCGAGGAACATGTTTTCCGCAACCGATAAGTGGCGGCACATGTTTAACTCCTGGTGGATGATCGCAACGCCGACGTCCTGTGCCTGCTTCGGCGTCAGATTGTCATATTCCGTTCCGAATATGGTCATCGTTCCGCTGTCTTTTGTATAAACACCGCTTAAGATCTTCATCAGTGTAGATTTTCCTGCTCCGTTCTCCCCGAGAAGCGCCATGACCTCTCCCGACCGGAGTTCGAAATTTACATGATCCAGGGCTTTGACGCCCGGGAATGTCTTGACGATGTCTTTCATTGAAACAATTACTTCGCCCATCTTCTCCCCCACTTTCCAGTTTTTGTTTCTCGTTTGATCCGGTCTCCCGGGTCGTTTTATGTATGCGAAAATGTGCCATGCACATCCTTTTGTGGCTATATTTCTAATGTTTTTCCTGTAACTGCAGGGATTCCGGACAGTTACATTCTTTTTGTGGTTTCTCCGCAAATCCCGGCATTTTCATTTTTTACAGGTTCATGGCAACACAGAGTGCCGCGATATCTCCGATCGATTCCCCGAGTCCCGCCGGAACGATCCGGCAGATCTCTACGCCCGGTTTCAGTGCTTCTTTCCTGATCTTTTCTTCCATGGAAGCTCTCAGATACTTCTCCGCCCGGACGAAAATACTTCCAATGACGATCACCTCCGGATTTAAAAGGTCGATCAGGATCGCCAGCATGCTTCCAAGATGTTCTCCTGTCTGCGCCCAGATCTGCAACGTCTCCGGATCTCCTTCTTCCGCCCGTTTTCCTAGCTCCGCCGCGGTTCCTTTTCCGTACTGGGCGATCCCGCCGCCGCTCACATATCCTTCGTACGAGCCGGACTTTCCGTAGCCAACGTGTCCATCCTCAAAAAGCCGTACATGACCGATCTCCCCGGCCAGCCCGCATGTTCCTTCGTAGAGCTTTCCGTTTAAGATCAGCCCCGCGCCGATCCCGGTCCCGAAGGTAAGAAAGATCATGTTCTCCGCGCCTTTTCCGGCTCCGAACTGCCATTCCGCCACGGCACAGGCATCCGCATCATTTCTTAAATATGCCGGAAGTCCGAACCGCTCCGTCAGCATATCCGTAATCGGAACTTCGTCCCATCCCGGAAGATTCGGAGGTCCCAGGATCACACCCGTCCTGCTGTTTAACGGTCCGCCGCAGCTGACGCCGATTGCTTTCGTCTGATCTGTTTTCAGATCCGCAACGCTCTGAAAGATCATTTCCAGAGTTTCTCCCTTCGTTGTCGTCGCGAATCGCTTCTTTTCAAGGATCGTTCCGTTCTCGTCTCCACGAACGATGGCTGTTTTCGTCCCGCCGATATCGATTCCTATGTACTCGTTCATATAGACCTCCCCTGTTAGTTCCATCTTACATGAAAAATGTCCCCCGTAACAGAGGACAATCCTACGGTTATGGGGGACAATATTTTGATGTATACAACAGGACGGGGCAGCTCCAATCCTACCTCACAATTCTCTTAAACTCACTCTTCTCATACACTGCCGCCACCTTCCCCTGCTCCACGACGAGCAGTCGGTCTGAGATATCAAGCGTATCGGAGATACTCGCGGTGATCATGAGTATCGCCGTCCCCTGTTTCTGGATCTGGCGCAGCACATTTAAAATTCTCATGCGGCAGAACATGTCGCCCTTTGCGAGCGGCTGGATGCAGACCATGATCCGCGGACGCAGAAGATTCATCTTATGATAGAGCAGGGCAAACTGGTCTTCCTGCGGAATATCGCGCACACAGGGCGCGTCGATCACCGGCCCCACGAGCGGCAGATATTCTGAATGGATGCTCCTATAGATCTTCCCCGGAATCAGGCTTTTTTTGAGTTTCCGGTCCAGGAGAAATGTCAGGTTCTCCATGTAGCTCCCATCCAGAAACAGCAGCCGGTTTACCCCGTCCGCCGGGATCACGGCGATCCCCTCATCGAGATAATCCGCCGCTTTTTTCTGCGTGTAGGTCACATGTTCCACTGTGATCCATCCTGATCTGCACCGCTTCTTCCCGGTCATCAGATCCATCATGTCCCCTGCGATCTTATTCTCCTTGTCGAGGATCGTCATACACTCACCGCGGTGCAGGATGAAGCGAAGACCATTTAAATTTCCGACTCCCACGGTGTGAAAGTGCAGGATCCCGTCATCCTCGGCATCCTGATCATTCTCCGTGGACATGATCTTCCATTCTGAGATGTACGGTGCCATCTTTTCGTCCGTCATCTCATCCCGCTCAAAGACCTTGTAGATGTGACCGTCCGAAAAAAGTGCGGTCCGGTCCGCGATCTTAAAGAGCTCCTGGTGGTGGTTTCCCACATAGAGCACGGAGATCCCCTCTTTCCGGATCTTCTTTAACATCTGCTGGAACTCGAAGAGCTCATACTGGCTCAAATAGTTCGCCGGGTTATCCACGATAATGAGATGACAGCCCGAAAGCAGCGCCTTTCCGAGCTCCACAAAGCATCTCTCAAGCTCTGTCAGGTTCTCCACTCTCTTTTCCAGGTCCACTTTCAGCCCTTTTTCCTCAAAAAAGCGGACCGCCTGGCTGAAGATCACCTGCTCATTGATAAAATATTTCCGGAAACCTTCCCGCAGGATAAAAAGGTTGTCCACAACGCTGAGTCCCTGCACGAGATGGCTCTTCTGCTCGATCAGCGCCACCTTGTTGGACTCGCCGCTGCTGTAGGCGTAGCTATTTACAACGTTTCCGTCATACCACACGGATCCCAGGCTGATCGGATCGTTCCGGCAGATCAGATCCACCATCTCTTTCTGGCCTTTCCGGTTCCGAGCCACCAGGCCAACGATCTCCCCGGCAAACATCTGGAATTCCAGATCATCCAGGAGCAGCTCTCCGTCCCGTTCAAGATCGACATGCGATATCCGAAGAAGTTCTTTTCTCATCGCCATCCTCCCTGACGATCCCCGTCGCGCACCAGCGGAAGCTCCACTATGACATCAGTTCCGATCCCCTCTTTGCTGTAGACATGGATTCCGTACTCCTCGCCGAAGAGGAGCCTGATCCGCCTGTTCACGTTCACCACCGCGATCCCGCCGCGGGCCGACTTCTTCTCCTCCTCTTTTTCCGGGACATCTGTCTCCACATCAAGACGGCGCAGTTTTTCATTCAGTTCCTTCAGTTTTTCGTCCGTCATTCCGCGCCCATCATCGGAAATCCTGATGTAGAGCCGTTCCTCACTCGCACTGATCCGGATCACAAGATGACCTTTTCCGATCTTTCGCTCGATCCCGTGGTAGATGGAATTTTCCACGATCGGCTGCAGTGTCAGCTTCGGAAGTTTGCACTGCAGAAAATCCATCTCCGTGAAATCGTCATCCGGATCCCGGTCATACTGGATCTTCAGGTCCAGTTTGGAACCGAATCGGAACTGTTGAATATAGTAATAATTCTCGATATTGGCAAGTTCGTCCTCCAGCGTCACGAGATTTTCCAGGTTTGAGATCGTGTAGCGGAAGAAGGTCGCCAGCGCCTCCGTCATCTCCGCGATGCTGTCCAGCCCCGCGATCAGCGCCTCACTCCGGATCCCCTCCAGCGTGTTGTAGAGGAAATGGGGATTGATCTGGTTCTGAAGCGCCAGATACTCCGCCTGTTTCTTCGAGATCGCGATCAGGTTGTTCCGGTCGATGATCTCGTTCAGGCGCAGGACTGCCTGCTCACTCTCCGGTGAAAACGGATAGCGGACCTTAAAAAGGTCCTCCATGACATAGCCCATGACAAACTGCTCATAGATCTTCCGAGTCTCCCGGTATGGGATCAGCACCGTCCGGTAGACGATCACCGCCAGGGCAGCGGAAAGCGCCGTAAATACAGCCGGGACCATCAGGGACTGCATTTCCCGGATGCACACCACCCACATTCTCACGAGGAATGCCCCGATCAGCCCGGCTGCGAGAAGTGCACACCATTTAATCCGGACGGACAGGTAATTTTTCTCATCGGTATATTTCTTCTCCATCATGAGTACAGCTTTCTGTATTCCTTGGGCTTTAAGCCCGCATATTTTGTAAAGGTCTTCGTGAAATACCGCACATCGCTGTAACCGACCTTCCCGCAGATATCGGCCACCGTGTCATTTGTCTCCTTTAAGAGCTTTTTTGCCATGTCCATGCGAACCTTCGAGAGGTATTCCAGAAACGTCATCCCCGTATCCTTTTTAAAGATCGTGCTAAGGTACGTCGGGGAGAGATCCACAACCTGACTGAGTTCTTCCAGCGTCAGCGGCTCTCCAAAATGTTCTTCCACATACTTTTTCACCACGCGGATCGGGCGGTTTTCGTCCTGTCTCTTTAATCTCGCCGCCTTCTCGTAGGAGGTCGTGATCCGTCTCGTCAGATAATCGAAAAGCTCCGCCGCATCTGCACAGTTGTCGGCACTGACGCTGAAGTTCTCCATAAAGTTCTCTTCCACCGGAAGGCGGTACTTTTTCATAAAAAACAGGTACTGGTTGCAGATCTCCTTCGTCATCTGAAGAATCTCATGACCGCTGATCTCCTTCTCCGCCATCATTTTCGTCTTCAGATAGATCAGTTCTTCCCTCACTGCAAAGGAATCCAGACTCTCCAGCGTGTGGGCGATCCGGTCATTAAACTTTGCGAAGCTCTCACTGTCCGCGAAGGACTCCCCGCTTTCGATCTTTCCTTCCATCAGCTTTCCCGTTCCTGCGAGCAGCCGCTCCTCGATGAGGAGTCTGGCATTTTTCAAGGAACTGCCGATCTCCGGGAGACTTTCCACGCCCTCTCCGAGCGCCAGTGTCACCGACAGGTTCTTTAAAATATCCCCCTGGACCCGAATCTCCGAGAGCAGGGCTTTCATCTGTCTCCGGATCTGCATCCGGTCCTCTGCGTCATAATTTAACAGAAAGAAATGGAATCCGTTGAGCTCCGTATTCTCTGTCTCCATAACATAGTCTTTTAAAAATCTTTCCGCCGCAGACTGGACTTTCTCCGCCATAAACTGGACATTCTGCTCCTCGTCGCAGACACGCCCATCCAGTTTTAAGATGGCGATGCAGAATTCCCCCGGCTCAAAACGATAGTGAAATTCCCGGTTAATCTCCAAAAGCGGCTGCGACAGGGTCTCCTTATTTCTTCTCCCCACAAGATCCTGTAAAAAGGCCTGTCTCAGGTTCTTCTCATCGCTTCTGATTGCCAGTCTGGTCTTCTCCTCCTGGCTCAGCTGCTCCGTCTGCACCCGGAAACGGGTGCTGAGGCGTTTTAATGTCTCCGTCAGCTCGTCCTTTTTTATCGGTTTTAAGAGATACGCATTCACCCCGTACCGGATCGCCATCTGCGCGTATTCAAAATGGCGGTAACCGCTGATGATCACAAACTCTGCCTTCGGAGCTTCCTCTTTTCCCAACCGGATCAGGTCCAGCCCGTCATATCCCGGCATCCGGATATCCGTGATCACGATATCCGGGTGAAATTCTTTTATTTTTTCCAACGCCTCGATCCCGTTCTCGGCAACTGCGACAACCTCCATCCCGAGCGCATCCCAGTCCACAAGCTTCTCGATCAGCTGGCACACCTTGCTCTCGTCGTCGGCGATCAGTACTCTCAGCATCCGCAATTCCCCCCTGTTTCCCCCGAAAGTAATATAATTTCATTGTACCCCGCATGGGACATTTCCGTCAACCCATATGAATTACTGCCCTTTGCGTTTTTGGTCAGACCTTTTATTTCCACTTGACTTCCCCCACAACATCTGGTATATATAGCTTATACCGATCATATGACTGACGGATAAGTGGATAAACCACGTGAAGTATGATCGAAGAAAGCCGACCGTCTGGGCAATCATAGCGCAGACCGTGGGCTGTTTTTTTGCCCTTTTGTCTGATGGCGCATTCTGCGCCGCGCTGTGATTCTGTAACAGCTGAGATCTCCCTGAAGAGAAAATTTCCCATATAGCAGATTTTGATAATGATTCTCATTTAAGGCATTGTTTTTTCCTGTCACGATCTGTTATAATGGCGAAGCATTTCTTCACAACCGAAGATTTCAGAATGATCCCTTTTTAACAATATGTAATAGTAATGGAAACAAGGAGGAACCACCATGTCTGAACAGAATACCAGAAACGGAAACGCTGATGTTTTCAAAAAAGCCTGGAGAGGATTCCAGGGCGCAAAATGGACCGACGAGGTCAATGTCCGCGAATTCATCCAGAATAACTATACCCAGTACGACGGAACCGAGGATTTCCTTGCAGCTCCGACCGAAGCTACCGATAAACTCTGGGGACGTCTTCAAGAGCTCCAGAAAGAGGAACGTAAAAAAGGCGGTGTCTTAGAGTGCGAGACTGAGATCGTGTCCAGCCTGACCTCCTACGGCCCGGGCTACATCGACGAAAGCTTAAAGGATCTCGAGACCATCGTAGGACTCCAGACAGACAAGCCGTTAAAACGTGCATTCATGCCTTTCGGCGGAATCAAGATGGCTGAGGAAGCTGCCGAAACTTACGGATATAAGGTAAATGAGAAGTTCCACAAGATCTTCACTGAATACCACAAAACTCACAACCAGGCTGTTTTTGATGCCTACACACCGGAGATGAAGGCTGCCCGCCACTGCCACATCGTAACCGGTCTTCCGGATACCTACGGACGTGGACGTATCGTCGGCGACTACCGCCGTGTGGCCCTTTACGGTATCGATTTCCTGATCGAGGAGAAAAAGAAAGACCTGGATCTCTGCGGAAATGGGGCAATGTACGATGAGATCATCCGCCAGAGAGAGGAGATCGCAGAACAGATCCGTGCCTTAAAGGGCATGAAAGAGATGGCAAAGATCTACGGATATGACATTTCCAGCCCGGCAACAAACGCAAAAGAGGCGATCCAGTGGCTTTATTTCGGCTATCTTGCCGCTGTTAAGACCCAGAATGGCGCAGCTATGAGTGTCGGACGTATCTCCACCTTTATCGATATCTATGTAAACCGTGACCTCGAGGAAGGTACACTTACCGAGTCCCAGGCGCAGGAGCTGATCGACCATATGACCATGAAGTTCCGTATGGTGAAGTTCGCAAGAATCCCGTCCTACAACCAGCTCTTCTCCGGCGATCCGGTTTGGGCGACACTGGAGGTTGCAGGTCTCGGACAGGATGGACGTCACATGGTAACAAAGACAGACTTCCGTTTCCTCCATACTTTAGAGAACATGGGTCCGTCCCCGGAGCCGAACCTGACTGTACTTTACTCCTCCCGTCTCCCGGAGAATTTCAAAAAGTACGCGGCAAAGATCTCCGTTGACACATCCTCGATCCAGTATGAGAATGATGATGTGATGCGTCCGGTATGGGGCGATGACTACAGCATCTGTTGCTGCGTATCCGCTACCCAGACAGGTAAAGAGATGCAGTTCTTCGGAGCACGCGCAAACCTTGCGAAGTGCCTGCTCTACGCGATCAACGGCGGTAAAGACGAGAAGTACAAGACAAAGGACGGAAAGCCGATGCAGGCTGGTCCGGAGTACGCACCGATCACCTCCGAGTATCTTGATTATGACGAGGTGATGCATAAGTATGACCTGATGATGGACTGGCTGGCAGGAATCTATGTAAACATCCTGAACCTGATCCAGTATATGCACGATAAATATTACTATGAGGCAGCTGAGATGGCTCTCATCGATACCGATGTACGGCGTACCTTCGCAACCGGTATCGCAGGCTTCTCCCACGTGGTAGACTCCCTCTCTGCGATCAAGTACGCAAAGGTAAAGGTTGTCCGCGACGAGAACGGTATGGCGACAAGCTTCGTAACAGAGGGTGATTTCCCGCGTTACGGAAACGATGACGACCGTGCGGATGATATCGCGGTTTGGCTGTTAAAGACATTCTTAAAGAAGGTTAAAAAGTACCACACCTACAGAAATTCCGAGCCGACTACTTCGATCCTTACGATCACATCCAATGTGGTTTACGGTAAGGCAACAGGTGCTCTCCCGGATGGCCGTGCAGCGTTCACACCGTTCGCACCGGGCGCAACTCCGTCCTACGGCGCTGAGCAGAATGGTCTTCTTGCTTCCTTGAACTCCGTTGCAAAGCTTCCGTATGAGTACGCTCTCGACGGAATCTCCAACACTGAGACGATCGCTCCAGGTGCTCTCGGACATTCTGAGGATGAGAGAAAGAACAACCTTGTCCATGTTCTCGACGGATATTTTGATCAGGGCGCTCATCACCTCAACGTGAACGTATTCGGTCTTGATAAGCTGAAGGACGCGATGGAACATCCGGAGAAGCCGGAGTACGCAAACTTCACGATCCGTGTTTCCGGTTATGCCGTTAAATTCATTGATCTGACAAGAGAGCAGCAGCTGGATGTCATTGCAAGAACCTGCCATGAGGCGATGTAAAAAAATATATTTCTTCTTAAAATGAGTCAGGATATACCTCGCAGGTCTGACTGTTACCACATCAGTCTCTGTGAACATGGACTTCGACTCACATAACAAAAATCAGCCGGGAACCTGATGTTCCTGGCTGATCTTAGATTATGAATGATATACCCGCACCGCACTTTTTGAATACACCGATCGATCGAATCATCGAGAAAGGAATCTGATATGGAAACAACAGGCTACATTCACTCCATCGATAGTTTTGGCTCCGTAGACGGTCCCGGCGTCCGCTTTGTGACATTTCTTCAGGGCTGCCATATGCGGTGCCGGTACTGCCATAACCCGGACACCTGGAAATTGGCCGGAAACCGCGCGGATGCCTGTCCTCAGTCCGGCGATCCTGCCTCTGCCGCTTCCGGCTGCAATTATAAAGAAATGACCCCGTCCGCCCTCTTAAAGCAGGCGCTTCGCTATAAACGCTACTGGGGAAAAGAAGGCGGGATCACTGTCAGCGGCGGCGAACCGCTCTTACAGCTCGATTTCATGACGGAGCTTTTCCGCCTTGCAAAAGAAAACGGTGTCGGCACGGTGCTTGACACTGCGGGACAGCCGTTTACAAGAACAGAACCATTTTTCTCAAAACTTTCGTCTCTCATGGAGAACACGGACCTTGTAATGCTCGACTTAAAACACATCGATCCGGAAAAACACCGCGCGCTCACCGGTCACACCAACGAGAACATCCTGGACTTCGCCAGATACTTAAACGAGATCGGCAAACCCATGTGGGTCCGCCACGTCCTCGTCCCAGGCGTGACCGACGATGAAGAAAACCTTCGCGGTATCCGCGCGTTTTTAGACACACTGTCCAACGTGAAAAAGGTGGAAGTTCTCCCGTACCATACGCTCGGGATCTACAAATGGGAGTCACTCGGCATCCCGTATACCTTGAAAGATGTGGATCCACCGACGGCGGAATCGGTGAAGCGGGCGGAGGAGATTTTGGGGTGCTAGCCTGCCAGCTCCCCAAGCTTCCCAAGAATCTCCTTCGCCTTCTCGATCATCGGCTCGCAGTTCTTGTTTTTCTTTCCTTTTTCCTGGTAGAACAAGACCGGTTTCTCGCCGCCCTGGGCGAAGCGGAGAGCGGTCTTGTACTCTGCGATCAGCGCCGGGATCTTTGTGACATCGAGTTTCGCCTTCGGGTAGAGCTCGATCCGGATCTCCTGGGTGTTGATGTCCACCTCGGTCACGTAGGCGCGGTGGGCCATCGCCTTTAACTCCGCAACTCGGAGCAGATTGTCCACGGATTTCGGGATATCGCCGAACCGGTCGATCAGCTCATCCTGCATATCCATGTACTCGTCATCCGTCTCGATGGCGGAAATTCTCTTATAAACATCCAGTTTCAGATACTCATTCTTGATATATCCGTCCGGAATAAACGCGTCGATATCGCAGTCCACCACGGTCTCAAAGGTCTCTTCCTCTTCCTGTCCGCCCTTTAAGGCAATGACCGCCTCATTGAGCATCTTGCAGTAGAGGTCATATCCGACTGCCTCCATATGCCCGTGCTGTTCCGCTCCGAGAATATTTCCCGCACCGCGGATCTCAAGGTCCCGCATCGCGATCTTGATGCCCGAGCCCAGCTCCGTGAACTCGCGGATCGCCTGGAGACGTTTTTCCGCGTCCTCCTTCAGCATCTTGTCGCGCTTGTACATGAGGAACGCATAAGATGTCCGGTTCGAACGCCCGATCCGCCCGCGGATCTGGTAGAGCTGGGAGAGACCCAGCCGGTCCGCATCCTGGATGATCATCGTGTTCGCATTCGGGATATCGAGTCCCGTCTCGATGATCGTCGTGGAGACGAGCACGTCAATGTCACCGTTGATGAAATCCAGCATGATCTTCTCGAGCTGGTGCTCATTCATCTGACCATGTGCGAATGCCACATTTGCCTCCGGAACAAGCGCCGCCACATGGTTTGCCACCTCGTCGATGTTGTTGACGCGATTGTATACATAGTACACCTGCCCGCCACGTCCTAATTCTCTGTGGATCGCCTCGCGGATCATCTCGTCGTTGTACTCCATGACGTACGTCTGGATCGGAACACGGTCCACCGGCGGCTCCTCGAGAACGCTCATGTCGCGGATCCCGATAAGGCTCATATGAAGAGTTCTCGGAATCGGCGTTGCTGTCAGGGTCAGAACGTCCACATTCTGCTTCATCTGCTTGATCTTTTCCTTATGAGTCACACCGAACCGCTGCTCCTCATCAACGATCAAAAGTCCAAGGTTCTTAAACTGCACATCCTTTGACAGGACTCTGTGTGTGCCGACAATAATATCCACATACCCCTTTTTCAGTCCTTCTACCGTCTTCTTCATCTCTCCCGGCGTCCGGAACCGCGACATCATGTCCACGCGGACCGGGAAATCCTTCATTCTCTGGACGAACGTATTGTAGATCTGCTGCGCCAGGATTGTTGTCGGGACCAGGTACACGACCTGTTTTCCTTCCTGCACCGCCTTGAACGCCGCGCGGAGTGCGATCTCCGTCTTTCCGTAACCGACATCCCCGCAGATCAGGCGGTCCATGATCTTCTTGCTCTCCATGTCCCGCTTCGTATCGTCGATCGCGGTGAGCTGGTCATCCGTCTCATCGTACGGGAACATCTCCTCGAATTCCTTCTGCCAGACCGTATCTGGTCCATACTGGAATCCTTCTGCATCCTGTCTCGCCGCATAGAGCTGCACGAGCTCCTTCGCGATCTCGCGGACTGCCGTGCGGACCTTCGTCTTCGTCTTCGTCCACTCGGTTCCGCCAAGCTTATTTAACTTCGGGACCTTCGCGTCAGCCCCCGCATACTTCTGGATCCCCTCCAGACGGGTCGCCGGAAGATAGAGGTTTCCGCCATCCCCGTACTCGACCTTGATATAATCCTTGATGACATGATCCTGCTCGATCTTCTCGATTCCCTTGTAGATACCGAGACCATGGCTCTCATGCACCACGTAGTCGCCGACGGAGAGTTCGGAGAAGCTGCTGATCTTCTTTCCTTCGTAATTATATTTTTTCCGCTTTTTCTTCCGTTTTTCCACGCCGAACATGTCGCCCTCGGTGATGACAACGAACTTGATCAGCGGGTACTCAAAGCCCTTATGGAGTTTTCCGTAGGTGACCATGATCTCCCCCGGAGCGACCGGCTGTCCCGGGTCTTCCGGACAGAATGCCCGCAGGTCATACTCCCTTAGATCCCCCGCAAGACGACTCGCTCTGGTCCTCGACGCAGAGAGGAGAACAACGCGGTATCCGTCCTTCTTCCATCTCGTCAGGTCCTTGATCAGGATCTCGAAGCTGTTCTGGTAGGAATTTAAGTTCTTTCCGGTCAGGCTGTACTTCGCCTTCGGAGTCATGCCGGGGAGTCTCTGGTCGAGTCCGGTCATGAAGATCGTGTGCGGCGTGTGCGCGTCCGCCAGGATCGTTTTCGAGGAAAACAGGAGGTCCGCCTGCCCCGGTAGGATATAGCCCTGCTCCAGGCGATGGGACATGCTCTCCCGGAATTCCGTCTCGACGGTCTCCGCTTTTTCTTTCATGCGCTGGGGTTCATCTAAAATTAATGCCAGGCCAGATGCCTGTTTCTTTTCGGCTGTTTTTCCGGCCGCCCTTGCCGTTTTCTTTCCTGATGTCTTCGTCCCAGCTGTCCCAGTATCGCTTTGATCTACGTTCCCGCCTGATTCTACTGTCTTCTTTCCTGCCTCTTCAGCTTCAGTTTCAATAACTCCCACTTCCGCCTGTTTTCCTGTTTCTGTCGCAGAAGACACCAAAGTGACCTTAGCGCCGACTTCTTTCATATAGTCAAGAAATGAAACCGTATCTTTACAGAAATACCGGATATATGCGTCCAGCGTCTGGACATCAAAGCCCTCTTTTAAGGATTCCACCAACTCCCCGACAGCCCGCCGGATCCGCTGGGCCTCCTCCGGCTTTTTCTGGTCCCGGAACGCTTTTTCCTGCTTTTTCTCGTCGGCTTCCAGGCGCAGGATTCCCTCCTCGATATGTTCCTTTGTGAGGATCAGCTCCGCCGCCGGGTAGATCGTAACCTCGTCCATCTGCTGGATCGACCGCTGGCTCTCGGCATCAAAGGAGCGGATGGAATCCACCTCATCTCCCCAGAGCTCGATCCGGACCGGGACCTCCTCCGTGAGCGGAAAGACATCGAGAATTCCGCCGCGGACCGAAAACTGTCCCATTCCATCGACCTGTCCCATCCGCTCATAGCCCATGTTCGTGAGCTGTGTCTTGATCTCCTCGATATCGAGCGTCTGTCCCGCCATGATGTTCAGGCAGCTCTCCCTGATCATGGAAAGCGGCAGAAGATGATCCATGAGACCGTCCACGGTCGTCACGACAACGCCGCCTTCGTCCTCCAAAAGATGTTTAAACACCTGCATCCGCTGTCTCGTCAGGAGATTTCCGTGGATATCAGAGCTGTAAAACAGAAGGTCTCTTGCCGGGTACAGCCATGTATTCGGCTCAAAATAGCTGAAATCATCATAGATCTCCTTCGCCCGGTTGTCATCATACGTCACGACAAGGCGCCACGGATGTTCCTTCGAGAGTTCATACATGATATGAACTTTCTGGGAATCTGTCACGCCGCTGACCTGGATCGGACCTTTTCCTTTATCCATATCCTGTTTCATATCGGTATACTCCGCCAGCTCCGCGAGCGGATTTGCAAAAACTTCAGCCATGGTTCCTCCTGTTTTTATTCGTTTCCTGTCCGATCATATTTCTGATTCTATTCCAGTTAGTGTGCATAGGTATTCTCCGCACGCACACTGCGGCAAAATTTTGCCAATACTTCTTTTATTTTTCTTCTTTCTTCCGGTTGTGATCATTCATCGCCTGCGCGATCCCGACATTCACGATCTCGCAGACTGCGTCGGCCGCTTCCTTCACGGCGTCATCCATCGTCGCCTGCTCTTCCTTTGAGAAGTGTCCGAGCACATAATCAGCGAGATCCATCCGGGACGGCTTCTCACCGACTCCGACCTTCACGCGCGGGAATTCCTGGGTTCCGAGATGTGCGATGATGCTCTTGATCCCGTTGTGACCGCCGGCACTTCCCTTTGCGCGGATCCTTAACTGACCCGGAGCCAGACTGATATCATCGTACACGATCAGGATATCCTCAGGATCTACCTTATAATAGTCTGCTGCCGCGCGGATGCTCTCCCCACTGGAGTTCATATACGTCTGCGGCTTCATGAGAATGACCTTCTCCCCGCCGATAACGCCTTTCCCGCAGAGCGCCTTGTGCTTTTTCTCTGAAATGTCCGCTCCGATCTTCTCCGCCAGAGCATCCATCACCATAAAACCTGCATTGTGTCTTGTATTTTCATATTCCTTTCCCGGGTTTCCGAGACCTGCAATTATTAACATTTTTATCTCCTTTTTTTCTCCGCTCTCCGCGGCAGTAAGTTTTTATCGCTGTTCGTAACTGTTCCATATCTTCGCAGTTACCATTCTTTCATTCGTTTCTCTCTGCAACGCACTTAAGGGGGATTTTTCAGCCCCCCGGTTTTTCCATTTTATCAGCTTTGCCTTGTCTGCGCAAGGCTGAACTTGGCCACATCATAAAAAGATCCTGCCGCCATACACGAGCAGGATTTCGGCTCCTTTTATTTGCCGGGAAGTTCCACAAGAACTCGCCGGTAAGCAAAAACTGCCGCCACCAGACACGATCCCGGATGAGATCTCTCTGATCTCCCGGAATGTCTCTGCTGACGGCAGTTTTTATGTGATATACTCACCTTTTCATACTCCGGCAGGTACCCCCTAAGTACCGTCCGTACATTTCCCCGGATCATGCCTTCGCATTATCTCCAGCATCCATTCGGTTGTACGGAATTTCATACTCTATAGCTTACCACATTTCTTCATATAATGCAATCAATTCCATTAAACACAGGATTTTATGTGTCATATGGGTACTTTTCCTGGATTTGTCTGTATATTTTTTAACAAACTTTAATTTCTCTCCCGCTCCAGGATCGTATATTTCTTCTCCATCCGTACCGGATGCATGCTCTCTTTCGTCCGTCTCAGATTTTCCAGTCCCATATCATCTTCCCGGTTCACCAGTCCTGTCTCCGGATATGAATGGAGCAAAAACTCTTTTTCCAGATAATTGTACAGACCACGAAGCTCAGTATCTGCCTTTTCCACATGTGTCACCGTCATATCGGTCTCCTTACACTCCGTTCCCATGGAAAATGCCTCCAGGATCCCGTTCACACGCACACCGGCAATCGTGATCTCCGCTTCCCGGCAGAATCGGATTGCTTCCCGTATCCCGGTCTCCTCACTGTCCAATCGGTTCAGAGCATCATCACTTTCCTTTTTCGATGACCAGCGATCCAGAAACTGTAAAATCTCCGGTTCATCTTCCGGTCCAAGAAGAACAAACTCTGCCCGGTCTCCATAGTCCCTCCGGAATCTGGAGATCCTGTTTTTCATTTTTGAATATTTCCTTCCGGGAAGAAGACGCATCTCCTCCCCGGAATAAATATAATCAAAGCTGTCCCTGTCCTCCACGACCTCATACTGAGCCGGATCCGGATTGATCGCCGCCAACGCTTCCTCATCCACAAGGTACATATGCATCCTGACACCTGTCTCCGTAAAATGTTCCTGCAGTCTCAGAAAATTTTCCCGCATATGTTCAATTCTGCAGACCGGGACCATGGTTGCCAGCGCATCATAATCGATCTTCTGCAGCCATAAGATTCCTTTATCATCTGCAAAATACTTTGTTTCATAGTACGGGCTCCAGAGCAGGTGATATGCCAAATGCGATTCCGCGCAGCCTGTCGGCCGCAGAGAAAAATATGGTTTCAGCCGGATCAGTGTCTCACCGGTGAGTGTCTCAAATTTCATCATGACCCGGACACCTCCCCGGAACCAACCTTCTCTCCAAAGAGCAGGAAGATCACCGCTGCTGCCAGGATCACACCTCCGGCGATCGTAAGCCCCATCGCTACTCCGTTTACATAGATCACGCCAAAGATGAAGGACCCGAACACCTGGGACATGTTTTCAAACAGGCTGTAAACTCCCATCGCCCTGTCGTATCCGTAGTTCTGTACTTCTTTCATATCGGTATAATATGTGGACTGGGCCGGAAGTCCATAACTGTCCGATGCGCCGAGAAGAACAAGAAGGACCATCAAGGTCGGAATTCCCGGCCAGACCGCATAGAGCAGGAATGCACCGGCATAGAGAACTGCGGCAAGTGCCAGGGATCCTTTCTGTCCGATTCTTCGGATCAGCTGCTTTGTGAGGAAGCCGCCAAGACAGATAATGCAGACACCGTTGATCAGGTAAGAATATCCGATATTGGTCTCTGTCATTCCAAGTTCCTCTCCGAGAAGCGGATACAGATAGGAAAGGAAATATCCGCCTGCAACCACCGGGATCACGATACCGATGAAATACAGAAGCACATGCGGCGACATGAGGAACTTCACCGTGGACATGCTGCCCTGGAGCTGTTTCTCTGAAGCTGTCTCTTTTTCCATAACTTCGGAATTTCCGACGTTCTCACGACCATCAAAAATATACAGCACACTGAAGAAAAGTGAGAGACAACTCAGAACTCCGACGATCATCAATGCCGACCGGTAGGTCATCCAGTTGATCAGAAAAGCGCCGAATACAACGCCGCAGTTTACACCACTTAAGGAAGCCGCCGTGTACCCGGTAAATCCCTCGCTCTTTTCCTGTGGATCTCTCTCCGCGATCATGACCTGGATGATCAGAAGCAGGAAGCCCCATCCGGCTCCCATCACGCCGTTTCCGATGATAAAGGAAGTGATCGTCGGAACTACTGCACGCATGCAGAGTCCCACAACAAATAATATACTTCCGATAATCGCAGTCTTTCTTCTTCCGATACCTCTGAGGACGGCGGAACCGCCGAAAGAGGTCAGCGCACCGAATAATACCTCAGCGGACAGTGCAATGGAAACAAGCATTGCCGGGGATAATCCGAACACCGACTCCGTCTCCGCCTGTTTCATGATATAGATCGGAAGGAACGCCTTCGGAATGTTCGTGATGAAGAAGATCAGAAACACCTGGATCCTCAGCATGGCGACCGGAATACAGGTTTTATCTCCGCCTGCAGCAACAGCCGCTCTTCTCTTTTCCTGTCCGCGTCCAAAGATCAGAAGTTCTGATACAATAAGGATCATCGTGATCGCTAATACCGCGGCACTCGTCATAATTTCCAGGACTATTCTCCAGTTATCCTGCTGGAAATTATAAAGATCTGTTCCGGCCTCCATGATCCCCACTGCCTCACCGGCAGAGTTTAAGATCGGAGAATTTGTAAAGATAAAGCTTCCTTCACTGCTGGAAAGTCCCTTGTATATCATCTGCTCATGGGTCTCCAGAATGTGCTGCTCATCTGATCCCTCAAACGGCCAGTCATACGGATAGATGGCTCCGACATAATCTTCGATCGAATAGGTGGACGTGACCATTCCATCCTGGATCCGGTAGATCACACAGTACAGATCATTGATCTGCATTTCACCCGAGGCAAAGATTGCCCGGGCAACCGACCGGATCGTCTGATAATCCTCGCCTTCATAGTCCTGGATGGAATGGATGTTTTCAAGTTTATCTCCCGGGATCAGCTGGGCCGCAAGACCTGAAACACTGGTCGTTCTTCCGGTAATTTCCTCCGTCATACGAGTCGTCCAGTCCTTTAAGACGATCATCGTGAACAGTGCCGTGAGGATTGCCGTTCCTGCCAGCATTCCCGCAACAATATGTACAAGCTGGTCTTTGCTCCTGAAAACCTGACAGATTCCATAGAACAGAAGGGCCACCGCTGCAAGAACACAGAGTATCGCTCCTGCCCATACAGCGGCAGACCACATCATTAAGGAATTTGTGAGTGAAAATTCTGTCAGATATTCTGCCTCTTCCCCCGATTTTACAGAGATCACTCCATAAGTGTCTGTGGTTGCCAGCCGGTCTTCAATATCAAAATTATAGTAAATCGGGCTGTCTTTCAGTTCTTCCTCACTCAGTTCTTCCGGATCCACACTTCCGGTCATGTTCATCACGAGAGAGGCTGTCGTCTCGTTTTCTGCAAGATAGATCCCTCTTGTGCCAATATCCGCGAAATATAATTTTCCATCTGCCGAGTAATCGATATACCATGGGATCTGAAGTGTGTCCACATCCGCCGCGTACATTTTCCGGAATGAACCGTCCGCCTGTTCCTCGTAGATCTCTCCACGTTTCGTCAGATACGCACAGAACCCGGTTGACGGATCGACAGCAAAGTCCACAAGATACTGTTCGGCCTCCTCATACGGAAAATGGCGCAGTTCCCCATTTTCACTCATGATGGAAAATCCGTCTCCGATAAACTGGAACCAGACAATTTCCCCGTTTAATTCATTGATCCGGTTGATCGTGTTTTTGTATACACGTTCATCCTCACCATACTGGATATCTGCTACGACCTGGACCATTTTCCCGTTCCGGTCGTACTTTAGGATTCTCTCCTGCTCCATTTTCCGGCTTCCGGCGCGCCGCACGTCCAGAAGATAGATGCTGCCATCTGTCCCCGCATACATCTGTTTCGCGTCAAAAAAGCCATTCTGGCTCCTTGTTCCTTCCAGAATAAACTCGACCTTCCGGTCCTTGTTGACCCGGTACAGTCTTTTTCCGGATTGATCCGCCACAAAGAGTGAATCGTCCCCACCATTGATCACACGGTATACGTTATCTGCCGTCACCGGCTGAAACGGGTTGATCTCCAGCAGATCCCGGTTCCACCACACTGTAACCATCAGAACCAGGGAAAGCAGGATCCCGATCTTCCATCTTTTTTTCATATTCATCCCATCCTTTCCACTGTCACCTGGTATCTTGGCTTCAGATCATATGGTGCCAGCCTTCTCTTGTAGTTCCTAAGTCCTTCAATCCCCATGTCCTCGGTGTAATTGATGATCCGCACATACATCATATTTCGTTACAGTACACGGGCACTCCATGCCCGCGCACTGTAACAGGATTTTGCCGATGCTTCGCATTCCGAATCGGCAAAATCCGCGGTCATAATGGTATCATACGGAATTTTCAGTTCAGAAAATTCCTACCCATAAAAGTAACCATATTTCACATTTTTCTTTATTTTTCCATGAAAATCAATTGTTTTTTGGAACTTCACATGATAAAATTGAGCACATATTTTGGACTCAGTCCCGTTATTGGAGGAATTTATGAATATTTCCGCGCAGATCCGGCAATCCGTCCACATCATCACCGAATACTACGAAAACCACCTGCAGCCATTCTTCGATGCCGCAGACGACGATCTTCTCTGGATCGGTCCTGCCGAGAACCAGTGGATGCAGGGAAAGTCAACGATCCTCGCCGCTTTCGCACAGGAATACGGAACACATCATCTGACCTTCACGATGAGCAATATCTCAGCCACCCCCGTTTCCTGCGGCCCGCATGCCTGCGAGATCATTCTGACATATCTTGTATACACGTACTATCCGAGCGGAGCGATGACGGTCCATGATCAGAGACTTCACTATACCTGGCGGGATAAAAAGGTGACCGGACCCGACGGAAAATCTGTTATGGTCCCGAAGATCGCCGTGATCCATATCTCCAACGCGTTCCCTTACGATGAGCGCGATAAGATCTATCCGGTCCACTACGATGAGATGAAGGTTCCCGTGACGGTCAGTCCGGTCACCGGACAGCGCATCACGATCAATGGGCAGAATCACGTCTGCCACTTTCTCGTTGCGAACTCCATTCTCTATATCGAGACCGGAACCCGCTCCCCGTACACGGTGGTCCACACTCTGACCAGCACCTTTGACTCCGTCGATTCTCTTTCAAAACTGGAGAAACAATATGGATCCATCTTCCTGCGGATCCATGCAAGTTTCATTGTAAATCCATTGTTTGTCCAGTCCATCCGCCGCTTTGAACTCACCCTGACCGACGGCACCGTTCTTCCGATCCCGGACCGGAAATACGCGAAGGTCGCAAAAGCACTGCAGGAGTGGGGGAAGTAGATGGCTAGCAGAACATACGATTATTTTATTCATCTATCAACAAACAGCGCCTTCCTTTTTAAAAGGAAAGCGCTGTCCAACTGATAAAACTTATACATCTATATCCGATCATTCTTTTCTCTAATTTCCCAGCATAATATTCAAAATTTCAAGATCCGTAGAATGCATGCCATCACGCCCCATGCGTCCGATACTTCGGATTGTCTCTTCAACATCGTCCTCTACCAGACCTTCACCTGGCTGAAATGCCCGGTCATGTAAGCCCATTTTCATTCCAAGAAGCGCGGTCTGAAGGGCTGTCGAAATTTTAGCTGCGCAGGATGATTTCGCGCCATCACACACCATACCTCCCACAGTTGCGATGGTGTTGGTAATTGTCTCACAGACCACTTCATATGGATATCCAAGCATGTAGCAGATACCACAAGCTGCTCCACATGCGGCGCTCACAACGCCACAGTATGCAGACAGACTTCCGATATATTTTTTCTGATGAACTGCGATCAGATTTGAAACTACAAGTCCCCGCAAAAGTTTTTCTTTTTCGATATTTTTCTCCTGCGCGTAAACAATGACCGGCACGCTGACCGTGATTCCCTGATTACCACTTCCGGAATTGATGACCACCGGCATCGGACAGCCGTTCATTCTGGCATCCGAACCTGCGGCCGCAAATGCACGTGCCTTCAGACCCACCGTCGGATTTTTGTTTCCGTCGATCAGGATTCTTCCAACCTCTGCTCCGTACGGATGTTCCAGTCCTTCCCGACAGATTGCCATATTGCACTCGATCTGGCGATTCAGGATCTCTTCAACATCCTCGATTTTTACTTCGTCCGCAAACTCCAGAATATTTTTCACTGTGAGAAGCTGTTTGTCACCTGCCTTATGACCATTTTCCTCACCTGCCTCAGTCTTTTCCAGAACACTCACCCCGTCTTTTTCCATTCGGGTGATATTTTTATGGGTCTTCTGAATCTCAACCAGCGCCGTATGCTCTCCGGCGCGCAGTTCCACTACAATGTAAAGAGTCGCCACACCTTCGATCAGTTTACAGGTACAGAATTTCTGCTTTAAAAGCTCTTTTGTCTTCTCCTGATCCTCTTTTTTCACGCTCTCAAGCACTGCCAGATCCATATCTGGATCTCCGCCCACGATTCCCAGTACTGCTGCCACATCGATTCCTTTTAATCCGCCGGAGTTCGGTACCGTCACTCCCATGACATTTTTAACGATATTTCCGCTGCAGGACACTACGCATTTCTCCGGCATCTGACCTAACAGTTTCCGCGCTTTTGCTGCCGCATAGGCGATTGCGATCGGTTCCGTGCAGCCGAGCGCCATAATCAGTTCGTCTTTTAATATTTCAAGATGGTTTGTGTATAATTTCTGGTCCATTTCTTATTTTTCCTCATGATATTTTTAACAGTTTCTTAGCGTTTTTTCTCCTTCTGTTCTTTCTTTTTCGATTATTTTTGCTATAATAATTCATATCTTTCATCAATGTTACTGCAGAAAAAATTTAAGGAGCACACTATGAACTTTTTAAATCTCTACTACTTTCGCGTGGCCGCTGAAGAACTCAGTTTCACAAATGCTGCCAAGCGTTTATTTATATCCCAGCAATCCCTCAGCAACCACATTTCCCGCCTGGAAAACGAATTCGGTGTGATCCTTTTTAACCGTACCCAACCGATCACACTCACCGAAGCCGGAAAATCCCTCTATGCAAGTTCCAAGGTTCTGCTTCAACAGAAAGAACAGATTGAAAAAAGCATGCAGGATATCCGGGACTTCCGAAAAGGTGAACTGACTCTCGGAATCAGTACCTCCCGCGGAGCTGTCATGCTTCCAAAGATACTTCCGGAATTCCGCTCTGCCTTTCCCCAGATCAAACTAAATCTTGTAGAAGGTACAACAAAAGAGATCAACCAGGCATTGTTTGAAGGACGGGCAGATCTCTGCATCGGTTTTGCGATCAATGATCCAGAAAAAGTACACGAGGAACTGCTCCATACAGAATCTCTCGTCTGCGTTATTCCAAACTCATTTTTGCCGCGCTATCTGAAGACAGACTCCGCTTTGATTCCGGGTTCTGTTCAAAGTTTCAACATTTTTGCCGACTGCCCATTTATCAAAATGCCAAAACAGACATGGCTGGGCGAAATGTTTGAAAAATGTTGTGAAAGCTACAACATTGAACCGGAAATCCTCCTTGAGACCACCAGTATGTCCACCATGGTTTCCCTCTGTTCTTCCGGAATCGGTGCCATCGTGCTTCCCGAAATCTTCGTCAGCCGCCGTATGACATTCTGGAATTCCTTCGACTGGAAAGAACAGGTGTCTGCCTTTCCGTTAAACTATCCGGCGGGCTACCGGCCGATCACAATCGCTTACATGAAAGACCACTATCTCAGCCGAGCCGCCGATGAATTCATCCGGATGGCACAGGAAAAGTTTTCCTGCTAAGCGTAGATCGGATGGATCTTCGCCTCCACATCATCTTTCGCTTTGCGGATAAATTTTAAAGTTTCCTCATTTAACGGATAGCGGATCACACAACCCGGTGTTAAGATCTGACCACAGCCACCCATCAGTTTAAAGCACTCATAAATCTGATGATGGATGGCATTGCGGTCATCTTTTGTGATATCGGTGCGGTTTAGTCCGCCCATAAGGCATTTTCCAGACTCGAGCGCCGCCTCATCCACTGACGGATATGTCTCCCATGCATGCCAGTTGAAGACCTGTACCGGATAATCCTTCAATATTTCCATCATGATATTACTTCCATGGGCATGCAGTGTGTTCATCCATCCATCTTTCGCCGCATTCAGGACCTCCAAGTCATACGGAACGCCAAATTCCTTATACTGTTCTGCAGTCATAAAATTATAAGTACTGCTCTGCGCCGCAAAGAAGATTCCGTCCGCACTGGCTTCCAGCGCTGCCCGAGCCATATTGCAGGTCGTCTCCGTAATCACTTTCAGCGCATGATGAACTGCATCCCCGTCACCATTTTCCAGATACTGAAGAAGCGTATTTCCGGACAATTTATTCGCTGTTGTCAACGGGCTGAATATCGTGAAAATGACTGGCACATCCTCATTCTTTACCTTATCGAGAATAAGTTTCAATCCTTTTAATTCTCTCGCAAGACTTCCTTCCTTTACAGAACACGGTTTCAGTTCATGCCAGTCCTTCGCTTCATGGATCGGTGTTTTTGTAACTTTCGCCACTCCGCCTTTCGCAATATCTGAATAATCAATCTCACAACCGAAGTCTTCGATGGCGTACATTCCGTTATTCATAGTCTTTATAAAGTCGATATCATACTTTTTATAAAACTCATATGTCTTTTCCGCTAAAAGTTCCGGATTCAGATCGATTCCCGGAAGGTGGGTCCAGAATGAATATGGAAGTTTGTCCGGTTTTTCCCCTGCAATAGCTGCCTGAATTCTCTCTTTCTTTGTCATCATATAGTGACCTCCTTTAGCCGTTCACGTTTTTGTTTTCGATGCCAGTATAAGAATTCAGATTACAAATGTCTAACAAGTTTTATTCTTTTATTCACAATCATTCAGTTGTAATTTAATATGTTTTTTGTTCATTTTTTCCTTTTTTATCCATTTTACAGTCATTATATTGTGATATAACACGGAAAAGCTGTTTGTTTTCTGACATAAAATTCACTAAAATGAATGTAACAAAAGCAAACGCGTTTCTTGCTGGACCAGTCTATTATGACGACAAAATTTTTTAGTTCTACTATAAAAGGAGGATCTCACATGAAAAAAATATTTGCACTTATGACCGCAGGAGCTTTAGCATTATCTCTTAGCGCGTGCCAAACTTCCAACCAGCAGACAACAGACACCACAACAAAATCTGCTGATTCCACTGATACTGCAGCAGCCAAAAACGATGGTTCTTTCCCAAGCGAAACGATCACTCTCGTCTGCCCGTTCTCAGCCGGCGGCGGAACCGACATTGGTGCCCGCAATCTTGCACAGGCTCTTTCTAAAGTAATGGGAGTCAATGTTGTCGTTGAAAACCAGACAGGATCTGGCGGATGGGTCGCATGGACCGATCTGATCCAGGGCGATTACAAAGACGGTTATACGATCGGTCTGATCAACCATAACTATGCGATGGGTGAGCTTGATCCGGATAACCCTAGAAAATATAATCTCGATGACGTCACTGTCCTTGCAAACCAGGCTCTCGACTACAATGTCATGGCGATCCGTTCTAATGACACACGGTTCTCCGATATTGACAGCTTTATCGAGTACGCCAAATCCAATCCTGTTCTCGTTTCCGCCCAGGCAACAGGAATTACCGACGGAGACGCAACAACTGCTGAATGGTTCAACAAGACCTTCGGAACCCAGATCACCGTTGTTCCGGTAGACGGAGCTTCCGACAGCCGCGGAATGTTCTTATCCGGTGACACAGATATCTTTTTTGCATCCATCTCTGATGTCATGGCTTCCTATCAGTCTGGTGAGATGAAGGTTGCATGCATTTTTTCCGACGAACGCAGTGACTTCATACCGGATGTTCCTACGATCAAAGAGGCAACCGGTGAAGACTTTGTCGCATTCGCAGCTCGCGGATACTTCTATCCGAATGGTGTTCCACAGGATATCGTCGACACGACCACTGACGCATTATTAAAAGCAATGGAAGATCCTGACTATATCGAAAATATGGCTGCTCTTGGTCTTCAGCTCGACAATACCTCCGGTGAGGACTTCAAAGAACTTCTTGAGAGCCAGGTTGAAACCAGAAAAATGATCTGGAACGTACAGTAACTGATCATTCCCACATAAGAAAAGGAGTTTATCCATATGGCAAAAAAGTTTCATCGCGACGTATGGGTAGGAACCGTTCTTCTCATCTTCTGTATCGCAGTGTTCTTTACTGCGGTACAGATTCCTGGACAGGCTTCCTATCTTCCGATCACTCTGTCCCTGTTAATGGGATTATGTTCTGTATTTATTATTCTGAAAGGTCTCCGGCTCACCAAGGAGCAGGATGGGGATTTCCACTACTCCATGACTATAAAGAGCAGTAAATACGCATTCCTGTTCATGTTTTTTATTTTTATCTATTTCCTTGGCTTACGCTATATCACATACTGGATCGCGACACCGATCTTTATGCTGCTTTCCATGAAATATTTAAAGCTGAAGTCCTGGAAAGTAAACATTGTGATCACCGTTCTCTACACCCTGATCTGTTATGTTGTTTTCGTTATCATTCTTCATCTCCCGATCTATAAAGTCGGCATTCTCGGACAACTGTTCCGTTATATTTAAGGAAAGGAGCTTATAAAATGGCAGAATATTTATCACTCGCATTGAGTTCGTTCCTCTCCATTGATGTCTTTCTCGGACTGCTCGTCGGTGTTGTAGGCGGAATGATCATCGGAATTATTCCCAGATTGGGACCGTCCGTCGGTATTGCCCTGCTGCTGCCGATCTCATTTTCCATGAGTCCCACAGCTGCCCTTGTCATGATGACCGCAATGTACACAACCGGTGTGTACGGCGGATCCATCACTGCTGTTTTGTGCCATACACCAGGTACCGCGGCATCTGCGGCGACCACACAGGATGGCTATGAAATGACGAAAAAAGGCCGCGGCATGGAGGCCGTGTCCGTCGTAACCATCGCATCCGTTGTCGGTGGTATCATTGGTGCCATCTGCCTGATCTTATTTGCCCCGGCACTCGGAAGAATCAGTCAGATGTTCTCCTGCCTTGAGTATTTCCTCGTTGCCTGCTTCGGTGTTCTCGTCGTTGCCGGACTCACAGGAGATAACCAGGCAAAAGGAATCTTCGCCGCTCTGTTAGGTCTTCTGATCGGCTGCATCGGCATGGACTCCATCAGCGGTGTGTCTCGATTCACGTTCGGACAGCTCTGGCTTGAGGATGGTCTTGACTCCACACCGATCCTGATCGGATTATTCTCAATCTCCCAGGTTCTCATCCTCGTTGAAAAGCTGATGACAGGAACCGGTGCAACCATTGTTGACGACCCGGCAGCTGCCTTAAAGGGAAAGCGTTGGGAAAAAGGCAATGCCGGTCTATTAACTCCTACCATGTTAAAAAGTTCTGTTATCGGTGCATTTATCGGATTTATCCCTGCTGCCGGCTGTTCCATCGCCGCATGGATCAGTTATGGTCTTTCCAAACGGACTTCTAAAAATCCGGAAGAATACGGAAAAGGTTCCATTGTCGGAATTGCTGCCTCTGAGGCCGCAAACAACGCAGCCTGCGGCGGTGCCATGATCCCACTTTTCACTTTAGGTATTCCTGGAAGCCCGGTCACAGCAATCCTTTACGGAGCGCTTCTCATGCATGGCTTACAGCCTGGCAGTGACCTGTTTACAGGTTCTAAGGCTCCAACTACTTATGCGATCTTCCTTGGTTTCCTTTTCGCGAATGTGCTGATGGGAATCATCGGAGTTTCCATGGCAAGACAGATGGCAAGAGTCTGCCTCGTTCCAAACTCTGTTCTCGTTCCGATCATCGTTGCATTATCCTGCATCGGTACTTATGCACTGAGCAACAGCATGTACGAAGTTATCATCATGCTCGTGTTCGGTCTCATCGGATACCTTATGAAAATCTACGGATTTGAACCGGCACCTCTGGTTCTCGGCGTTGTCCTTGCCGATATTCTGGAATCCAACTTCCGCAGAACCTTGATCATGGCTGCACCGAAGGGCGGACTCATCCCGTATTTCTTCTCCCGCCCGATTGCAATCATCATCCTGCTTGTAATCATTGCTTTCGCAATGGTTCCTGTTTTAAAAAACGTACTCACTAAAAAACAGAAGCAGTAATTTTCACTCATCCCCCTCTCTCCGGCAGGATATATTGTCCAGATATCCTGCCGGATCTTTTTATTATTTGTTTATGTTTGCAAAAACTGTCGAAAGTAAAAAGCTTTTTGCACTATAATGCAATTACTTGATTATTTCACCAGTTTATGCCATACTAATACTGCAGGAGGTGATAGACATGATAGGTTCCCATGAACTCAGGCAGCGTGACAGTTACCTGAATAAGCTGATAGGTTTTCAAGATACAGAACCGGTCAAAGTGATTACTGGTATTCGCCGCTGCGGAAAGTCCAGTCTGTTAAAGCTGATGGTTCAGCATTTGAAAAATACCGGTGTTCTTCCGGAACAGATCCTTGAAATGAATTTTGAATCCTTTGATTTTCGCAGGATGAATGCCGACGATATTTATCGCTATGTAAAAGAACGTATTGTTCCCGGAAAGCGGATGTATCTCTTCTTTGATGAGCTGCAGAGGATCGAAGCATGGGAGGACGCGGTAAACGCCTTCCGTGTAGATTTTGACTGTGACATCTATGTTACTGGATCAAACGCTTACCTTCTTTCTTCGGAGTATTCCACCTACCTCTCCGGGCGGTGTGTAGAAATCAGAATGCTGCCGCTCTCATTCCATGAATTTCTTGATTTTCACGGCTTTGAAGTACATGAAATACAAAGCGCGCTCGGGGGACTCCGCAAACAGGTATTCGACAAAAACGGGGAACATTATGAATTGCGTGAGGTATTTGATGCCTATATAAGATTCGGCGGAATGCCGGGAATCGCCGATGTCGGTCTGGATCAGGAAAAAGCACTGTCTCTTCTTGACGGTATCTATTCCACGGTAGTCATCCGTGATATTTTGGAACGTGAAAAACGCAGGGGGCAAAAACAGATCACAGACCCCACGCTTCTTCGCAAGATCATCCTGTTCCTTGCCGACAATATCGGCTCCAGCGTATCCATTTCCTCCATAGGCAACACTTTGATAAACGAAGGGCTCCTTGATGATGGTAAACGCAAGGGCGCTCCTAGCGCACATACTGTGCAGGCATATGTGAATGCACTTCTGGAAAGCTATTTTTTCTATGAGATCAAGCGCTTTGACATCAAGGGAAAGGCATACCTCCGCACGTTGGGAAAATACTATATCGTTGACATCGGCCTTCGCAATTATCTGCTGGGCTTCCGTAATCGTGACAGCGGTCATGCCATCGAAAATGTCGTTTACTTTGAATTGCTTCGCAGGGGTTATGATGTAGCGATCGGCAAGATCGGCAGCGCCGAAGTAGACTTTATTGCAACGAAAGCCGATGCTAAAAAGTATATCCAGGTGACAGAATCTATGATGAGTGAGGATGTACGCAATCGGGAACTTACACCGCTGCAAAACATCCGTGATAACTACGAAAAAATCGTTTTATCGCTTGAACCAGGGCTTGATGCTTCCTATGACGGCATCAGATCCGAAAATCTCATAGATTGGCTGCTCAGTCAATAAACGCTGTATTTCAGAGCGCAGCCAAATAAACTCCGCATATTCCTTCATGAGCCGTCAAAAGGCATAGCATCCAAGATCTTTCGATACAGGAAAAGCACGCAGACGTTTTTGCATCTGCGTGCTTTTCCTATATCCGTAATTTAACTGACACTTTAATTATTTTTCCAATGCTCCGTATGCAATAACATATGCGCCTTATGGGACATCGGCTTTCCAAAGAAATCGCTGTAGATCTCCCTGATATCCGGGTTCTCATGGGAGTAGCGCAATTTTGCTTTTGCGTCCAGCGCATAGAGCTTTCTGCCTCTCGTAAACGCCAGCTCCTCTCCGTCGTGGATCGGCTGTCCGCCGCCGCCGACGCAGCCGCCCGGGCAGGCCATGACTTCGACAAAGTCGTAGTGGACTTCCCCGCGCTCGATCTGCTGCAGCAGTCTCCGTGTATTTCCAAGGCCGCTGACTGCCGCCGTGCGCAGCTTAATGTCTCCGATCGTAAACTCCGCTTCCTGGACTCCTGCGTTTTCCTGGAATCCTTCACTGCGGACCGCACGGAATGCGTCTGCAGGCGGGTTCTCGCCCTTTAAGGTGAAGTACGCCGTGCGGAGAGCTGCCTCCATAACGCCGCCGGTCGCTCCAAAGATCACGCCCGCGCCGGTTCCCGCATGCATTGGGCTGTCGCCCGGGATCTCGACCAGTGTATCCGGACGGATATGGGCGGAGCGGATCATCTTCACGAGTTCTCTCGTCGTGAGGACCGCATCGACGTCATGTCCGGCATACTCCCCGTAGAACAGGTCCATCTCACGCTCGCCTTTCTTTGCCACGCAGGGCATGATGGAGAGCGTAAAGATCTGATCCGGAGAAACTCCGAGTTTTTCCGCAAAATATGTCTTCATGACCGCACCGAACATCTGCTGCGGGGATTTCGCCGTGGAGAGATAGTTCACCATATACGGAAACTGGCTCTTCGCAAATCGAACCCAGCCAGGGCAGCATGAGGTGAACATCGGACGGTCTTTCAGTTCGCCGCTTGTGAAACGGCTGATAAACTCCGTGCTCTCCTCCATGATCGTGAGATCCGCGGAAAATACCGTATCAAACGCGTAATCGACGCCCATTCTCTTTAATGCGTCGAAGATCTTTCCGACCGGAGCGTCCGCGCCGGAGAGTCCAAGTTCCTCTCCCCAGGCCGTGCGGACCGCCGGGGCAACCTGCGCCACAACGATCTTCTCTTTATTTTCGATCGCTTCCCAGACTTTTTCCGTATCGTCGCGCTCCGAGAGGGCGCCGACCGGACAGTGGGTGATACACTGACCGCAGAGAGCGCAGTTCGCTTCCCCGATCGTCTTATGTCCTGCAACATTCACGGTCGTTCTGGAACCGGTTCCTTCCACATCCCAGATCCCGAGTCCCTGGATCTTATCACAGACCTGAACACAGCGCATGCACTTAATGCACTTCGCGGAATTACGGATCAGCGGGAAATTCTTATCCCACGGCTGATATTCCGGTTCCTGCTTAAACGGGATTTCCAGAATATTCAGATCATATGCCACCTGCTGCAGACCACAGTTTCCGTTTCTCGGACAGACCACACAGCGGTTATCATGCTGGGACAGCAGCAACTGGACCGTATTTCTTCTGTGATTCCGGACCTTCGGGCTGTTCGTATGGATGACCATGCCTTCCTTCACGAGATTGTTGCAGGAGGTGATCAGTTTTTCCTTTCCTTCCAGCTCCACAACACAGACTCTGCAGGCCGCGATCTCGTTGATCCCCTTTAAATAGCAGAGCTTCGGGATCGGGATCCCGTTCTTCTCGGCAGCTTCCATGATCGTAATATTTTCCTCTGCCGAAATCTTTTTTCCGTCGATCGTAATATTTACCATAATGTACTCCTGCCTCCTTTAAAGATTCCGTATCCGAAATGATCACAGCGCAGGCACCGTCCGGCTTCCTGCTTCGCCTCCTTCTCGGTCATGCACTTCTCGACTGCCTCGAAATCACAGACACGCTCGCCTGCTTCCCGCTCCATTAAGTTCACACGTCCGCACGGAGTCTTGTCCTTTAAGCTCGCCTCCGGAATTTCCACTCCGCTCGTGATCTCGTGGTGGTAACCCAGGTATTCGTCGATGTTCGCCGCAACAACCTTCGCTGCTGCGATCGCTTTAATTACAGATGCCGGACCGCTTGAGCAGTCGCCGCCCGCGAAGACGCCCGGCATGTTTTCAAATGCACCGCTCTTTAAGGTCACGATCTTTCCGCGGGATACCGGGATCCCGGCTTTCTCGAAATGTCCGGACTCGATATCCTGTCCGATCGCCTTGATCAGGACATCGCACGGGATGTAGACATCCGGCTCTCCGGTCGGCTTCACGCTGGCGCGGCCGTCCCTGATCGCGCTGATCATCTGCGGGGTCGCGTAGATGCCATGGATCTTATGGTCTTCTCCGACATCCAGAGAGTCCGGGGCCTTTAAAGTCACGATCTCGATCCCCTCCGCGATCGCGCCCTCGATCTCACCCGGCAGCGCCGTCATATCGTTTCTCCGTCTTCTATATAAAATGCTGACTTTCTTCGCTCCAAGTCGTTTTGCCGTGCGGACTGCATCCATGGACACGTTTCCGCCGCCGATGACAACGACTTCCTTTCCGGTCAGGTCGATGATCTCGTCTTTTCCGACACTCCGCAGGAACTGTACCGCGGAGAGAACGCCGTCCGCGTCCTCACCCGGAAGTCCAAGCTTCTTATCCGTGCTGGCGCCGATCGTGATGAGCACCGCGTCATACTGTTCCTGCAGTTCCTGGATCGTGATGTCCACACCGATCTTTAAGCCATATTTTACTTCCACGCCGGTCTTTAAGATCGCGTTGATATCGTCATCCAACCGATCTTTCGGGAGACGATAGTTCGGGATCCCGTACCGCAGCATACCGCCAAGCTTCGGCAGCATCTCGTACACGGTCGTCTGATGTCCCATGAGCTGTAAGTAGTAAGCAGCACTTAAACCTCCCGGACCGCCGCCGAGGACAGCGACCTTTTTCCCGGTCGACGGAGCACATTTCGGCGGATCCACAACACCCGCGTAATCTGCCGCGAACCGTTTCAGTCCCCGGATATTGACCGCATCGTCGACCATGTTTCTCCGGCATCTCGCCTCACACGGATGCTCACAGATAAAACCGCAGGTCGTCGGGAACGGGTTGTCCTTCCGGATCAGGCGGATCGCATCGGCATATCTTCCTTCTTCCACGAGCGCCACATAACCCGGAATGTCCACATGGGCCGGACAGATCGCGACACACGGGACCGGCTGGTTGTATGTACAGGTACAGCGGCCGTTCTTGATGTGCTCCACATAGTCATCTCGGTAGCCGATCAGCCCCTTATAGACCATGTTCGCCGCCTCATAGCCGATCGCACAGTCCGCGGAATCCATGATGGAAAGCGCCGTCTTCTCCATGAGATCCAGCGTATCCATTGTCGCTTTTCCGTTTAATACGTCACGGATCAGCTGGTTTAACTGCCCGAGACCGATTCGGCACGGAACGCATTTTCCGCACGTCTGCGCGTGGCAGAGCTCCAGAAACGCTCTCGCCATATCAACAGGACAGAGCCCAGGCGGGCTCGATTCGATTCTTCTCTCCAGATCTTTATAAAGTCCCTCCATCACGATCCGCGCGCGGGTCGGGGACATGATCTCCAATCTGCTCATATGATTCACTCCTCTGCAATTTTTTCATCGGTCACACCTGCTCACGCAGTTATGCCTGCTTTCCCCTCTATGGCTTATTGAATTTGTTTCTTAACATATTGTCGATTCTATCACGTGATTATTAAATAAATCAAGTCTTTTATGCGCTTTACTTAATAATCTTTTGTTTAACGTTAATTTTTAGACAATTTTGCCGGTATTCTTTCCCATATCAATGATCTGATTTTCGTTTCTCTCATCTTGCGTGTCGGGGAGAACTATGATACGATAAAGAATGGTGTGCAAGGAACGCTCCCTGTCCTGGTGTCCGTATATGCTCACCCGAAAGGAGACTTGTGATATGAAATCCGGAGAACACTTTGACGTGATCATCATCGGCGCCGGCCCGTCCGGTATCTTCTGCGCCTATGAACTGATCAAAGAAAAACCAGAATTAAACATCTTAATGATCGAAAAAGGAAGACCGATCGAAAAACGTGTCTGTCCAAAGAGAAAAACAAAAGTATGCGTTGGTTGTAAACCATGTTCCATCACCACAGGCTTTGCAGGAGCCGGAGCTTTCTCCGACGGAAAACTCTCCCTCTCCCCGGATGTCGGAGGAAATCTGCCGGAAATCTTAGGATACGATAAGGCGACAGAGCTCATCAGGGAATCCGACGATATCTATCTGCAGTTCGGCGCTGATCAGAACGTATACGGTGTTGACAAACAGCAGGAGATCTGCAAGATCCGTAAAAAGGCCATCAATGCAAACTTAAAACTGATCGAATGCCCGATCCGCCACCTTGGAACTGAGGAAGGCTACAAGATCTATACCCGCCTGCAGGATCACCTCCTCGCAAACGGCATCCACATGGAATTCAACACGATGGTAAAAGATATCATCATCGAAGACGGAGCTGCAAAGGGTGTCATTACCGATAAAGACGAAACCTACTACGCAGACGAGATCGTCTCCGCCATCGGCCGCGAAGGTTCCGACTGGTTCTCCCACATCTGTGATGATCATGGGATCGATACCGAGGTCGGCACCGTTGATATCGGTGTCCGCGTTGAAGTCCGCGACGAGGTCATGGAATTCCTCAACAAGAACCTCTACGAGGCAAAGCTTGTATACTACACTCCGACCTTCGACGATAAAGTCCGCACCTTCTGTACGAACCCGTCCGGTGAGGTTGCTACCGAATATTACGAAAATGGCCTGGCTGTCGTAAACGGCCACGCTTATAAATCAAAAGAATATAAGACAAACAACACCAACTTCGCGATCCTGGTATCCAAGAACTTCACAAAACCCTTCAAGACCCCGATCGAGTATGGTAAACACATCGCCCAGCTCTCCAACATGCTCTGCGACGGAAAGATCCTTGTCCAGACCTTCGGAGACTTCCAGAGAGGCCGCCGCACCACAGAGGAGCGTCTCTGCAGAAATAATATCATCCCGACCTTAAAAGATGCCGTTCCGGGCGACCTTTCCTTAGTTCTTCCGCACCGCATCATGGTCGACATCAAAGAGATGTTAAAGGCACTCGACAAGGTTACTCCTGGTATCGCGAGCGACGAGACACTTCTCTACGGTGTGGAAGTTAAATTCTACTCCAACAAAGTCGTTGTCGACAAAGATTTCGAGACAAATATCCATGGTCTCCGCGCGATCGGCGACGGCGCATCCGTAACCCGCGGACTTCAGCAGGCATCCGCGAACGGACTTTCCGTTGCGAGAAGTATCCTGGCGAGAATGGATCAGAAATAAATGATAAAAAGAGCACCTTACGATCAATGTTTCAGGGGTTTTCCTTTCTGACATTGTGATGATAGGGTTACAGTACACGGGCACTCTATGCCCGCGCACTGTAACAGGATTTTGCCGATGCTTCGCATTCCGAATCGGCAAAATCTGCTGCCACAACTGTATTGTACGGAATTTTCAGTTCAGAAAATTCCTACCGTGTACAGTAACACGATAGGTGCTCTTTTTCTTAGTTCAATTCGAGTTCAGCCTCTGTATTCCAGTCAGCGCGAACTGACAAATTTTCTCAAAATTTCTGTTCTCTGCCGTTTGTTTCGATCGATATCGGTATATTGCCTGCAGAGAATTGCATATTCGCAAAATGTTTTTTCACTTTCTCGGATGTGCCCCCTGGTACGCCTCCCGGACTGTATTTTCCGTCGCATATGCCGTATACATCTGCGTGGATGCCAGATCGGAATGTCCCATCATGGTCTGAACAGCGCGCATGTCAGCGCCGTTGCTCAAAAGATGGACCGCAAAAGAGTGGCGCAGGGTGTGCGGTGTGATGTCTTCCTCGATCCCGGCCCGCTCCCCATAATATTTGATCAGCTTCCAGAAGCCCTGACGGCTCATGGCTCCTCCGCTGCAGTTTGTAAAGAGAAGTTCCGAACTCATTCCCTTTAAGAACGTCTCCCGCGAGGCCTCCAGATACTTCGCCAGCGCATTTTTCGCCGCATGGCCGAACGGGATCATCCGCTCTTTATGCTCATCCCGGCAGGTGATAAAGCCGACCGTCATATTCACGTCTGAAAGCTTCAGACTTACAAGCTCCGTTACGCGGATCCCGGTCGCATATAAAAGCTCCAGCATCGCCTTATCACGGATCTCTTTCGGATTCGCACAGGACGGCTGGTCCAGAAGTCTCGTCACCTCATCTACTGTGAGGATCACTGGCACCTTCTTTTCGATCTTCGGTGCATGGATCGATTCTGCAGGATCCCTCCGGATCATTCCTCTCCTATGCATCCAGCCAAAAAATGACTTTGCGGACGCCAGGGACCTTGAGACCGTCGATGCCGCCTTTCCCTCTTTTCCCTGAAAAAGGAGATAAGAATTCAGCGCGGTCTTTGTTACCTTTCCGCACTCCGTGATCCCGTTCTCTTCCAGATAATCCGCCATCTTCAGAAGATCCCTCTGATAAGAAAGCATTGTATTTTTTGACGCTTGCTTTTCCTCCTCCATATAATGGATGAAGGTCTGAATTTCCTCTCTCATACCTTTTCCCCGTTCATTTGCGGCCACTGTAATCCACTGTTCCCTTATTTTTCCCGGTAAAACCAATATTTTTCTACATTATATCCCCATTTTATGGCAAAATCAAACGGATTTTTCCCACTTGAATCCCTTTTCCGGGAACTCACGCAGCCCGGAAACCTTTTCAGTACCTTTTTGCAGCAGTTCCGTTCCTTCATCCTCACTTGTGTCTACGAAAAGAACCGAAAAACTCCTGCTGAAACTTCCGGATTGATCAAAGTCTCTGCCGCGATTCCGAGTGCTGTCAATAAGATCATGCTCAAGATCCGGGATTGCTCATTCCCACGCACCGGTTCCCGGACCACGATCCACAAGAGATACGCCGCCAGTGCATAAAAGATCCCCTGTGGAAAGACCAGCCCGAAAAAGAGCAGGATCCCGCTGAATCCGCTGTGCATCGTCAGGGCACAGACGATCACTGCCGCCTGAAACGATACGCAGACTGCCGATGCATAGCAGATGATCCCTGACAGCGACGTCTGGCAGATCAGGATCCCCACCAGGATCCACACAAAGCGCTTCTTCAGGACACCTGCGAACAGGCTGTAATAATCCACCGACGACAGCTCCGCAGGCGCAAAGATCCCCGCAAACCATTGTTCCAGCGTATTCTTCATCTCCATGCTCATGTGATTGCAAAAAATCGTTCCCGCTGCAGTCCCAACAAATAAAAAAAAGGACAGCCAGAACAACTGACTGTCCAATAGTCTCCGGTGTCTGCGGATCCCAGTCATAGCGCTGCCGCCCCTGTTCCTTTTTCACAGTGTATGCGCACAGTCCCATGCTTTATCCACAATATTGTTTCTGATTTTTTAGTCTTCCAGTACCTGCTCTTACCGGATTCCTTCCTTCTGGGCATACGCAAGGATCGCCGCGATCGTCTTTGCGTCCGTCATCTTCCCGCTGTAGATCAGATCCAGAAGGTCCTTCACTTCCCACTCCTCCACGTCGATGCTCTCGTCTGCGTCGAGGTGCTGTTTCGACGGGATCAGATCTTTCGCGATATAGACGCCGATACGCTCGTCACAGAATGCCACCGTTGTATTGACCGTCATCAGGAATTCCAGATTTTCACTGCGGAATCCCGTCTCCTCCTCAAGTTCTCTCGCTGCACACTCGATCTTCGGCTCATCCGGCGCATCCAGCTTTCCCGCCGGGATTTCCAGAGTAAAGCGGTCCAGGGCGTTCCGGTACTGGCGCACCATCAGGATCTTTCCGTCCTTTGTCACCGGAAGAACAGCGGCAGCGCCGTCATGATGGATATAGTCATAGACTTCCTCGATCCCGTTCGCAACGACGGTGTCCCGGTAGATCTTTAAGATCATTCCTGTATAGGCAAGTTCACGTTTTAAACGAATTGTCTTTTCCATGTTTCTTTCATTTCCTCTCACTTTATGCTTTGTTCTGATCCACAGTCAATCATTTCACAAAATCCGACATGTCTGCATAGAACTGTCTGCGATTTGCTTCTTGTTCGCAATTTATCTCATTATCTGTGAATAATAGGAGAATTCTTTTTACAGCAATCAGCCCTTTAATTTCTTATTCTTCTCAAAGTTCGCATCGCAGGCCTTGATGATCGCACCGCGGAATCCATTCTCTTCCAGGGCGGCAAGTCCCTCGATCGTTGTTCCGCCCGGAGAGCATACCATATCCTTTAATTCGCCCGGATGTTTTCCTGTCTCGAGGACCATCTTCGCACTGCCGAGCACCGCCTGGGCGACCATCTTGTAGGCAGCCTGGCGAGGAAGTCCGTTCTTCACGCAGCCGTCAGCCAGCGCCTCGATGAACATGTATACATATGCCGGTGAACAACCGCTTGCGCTTCCCACAACATCCATCAGCTTCTCGTCCACCTTCTCCATCTTTCCGAAAGAAGTGAAGAAACCGTCGATCACCTGTTTTTCCTCGTCCGTAAACAGGTTCTCATCATAGCTCACACCGGACATTCCCTCGCCGACCATCGCCGGAGTGTTCGGCATCGAGCGGACAATTCTGGCACTTTCTCCGAGTCCTGCCTGAAGATCCGCGATCGCATATCCGGCCGCGATGGAGATCACAACCTGATCTTTACGGATCTTTCCGTTTAATTCTTTAAACACAATCGGAAGAACCTGAGGTTTTACCGCGAGGACCAGATATTTTACCTGCTCTGCGCACTCGTTTGCTGTGGAAACGTGGGCAACGCCCGTCTCCTCTGTGATCTTCTGCATCTTCGCTTCATGAGCGCTCGTAAAAAGCAGCTCCTCCGGCTGATATGTCTTTAAAAGTCCCCGCATGATCGCGGTTCCCATATTTCCCATGCCGATAAAACCAATTTTTGCCATATGAAATTTCCTCCTAAATCAAAAAGAATATGCCTCGGCACATTCTCGCGCCGAGCGCGGTCGCTTGCGACAATCCCCATCTTCACGCGAGTGCGCATCTTAGGCACGCAGTGCCTGTTTGTTATCGCGACAGTCACCAAGGTCTCGCGCAAGCGCGGACTTTGGCTCGTTGTTCGCGTAAATAAAAAAGCCGCAGCCATACAGATCCTCTCTGCACAGCAACGGCTTTCAATTTTATTTCGCGTAATCGGTAACTCTGGACTCGCGGATCACGTTGACTTTGATCTGTCCCGGATATTCCAGGCTTTCTTCGATCTTCTTGGATATGTCTCTTGCGAGAAGAACCATATCGTCATCGCTGATCTGCTCCGGCACTACCATAATGCGCACTTCGCGTCCCGCCTGGATCGCAAAGGACTTATCAACTCCCTTGAAGGAGTTTGTAATATCCTCAAGCTGCTTTAAGCGGTTCGTGTATGTCTCCAACGTCTCTCTTCTTGCGCCCGGTCTTGCAGCGGAAATCGTATCTGCTGCCTGAACGATGCAGGAAATAAGGTTCGTCGGCTCAACATCGCCATGGTGAGATTCCACAGCATTGATAACGATCGGGGATTCTTTGTATTTCTTACACAGTTCCGATCCGAGCTGTACATGGGAACCTTCCATCTCATGGTCAACGGATTTTCCAATGTCATGTAATAAGCCGGCACGCTTTGCCATTCTGACGTCCACACCGATCTCGGCTGCCAGTAAACCGGATAACTGTGCGACCTCGATGGAATGCTTCAATGCGTTCTGACCATAGCTGGTCCTGAACTTCATCTTGCCGAGGAGCTTGACGAGCTCCGGATGGATATTGTGAATGCCGACCTCAAGGATCGCAGCTTCACCTTCCTCGCGCATCATGTTTTCAACTTCCTTCTGCGCTTTCTCCACCATCTCTTCGATTCTCGCCGGATGGATACGGCCATCCACGATCAGTCTCTCAAGAGCAATTCTTGCAACTTCACGTCTTACCGGATCAAAACCGGATAATACGACAGCTTCCGGTGTATCATCGATGATGAGTTCCACACCTGTCATTGTCTCAAGAGTACGGATATTACGTCCCTCTCGTCCAATGATGCGGCCTTTCATCTCATCGCTCGGGAGCTGTACAACAGAAACAGTTGTCTCTGCAACATGGTCAGCAGCACATCTCTGGATCGCTGTAACCACATATTCCTTTGCTTTCTTGTCAGCTTCTTCTTTTGCCTTGGCTTCTAATTCCTTGATAAGCTTTGCGGTGTCGTGTTTTACATCTTCCTCAACAGATTTCAGAAGATATTCTTTCGCCTGTTCGCTGGTAAGTCCGGAGATCTTCTCCAGTTCTTCCTGCTCCTTAGCAAATAATTCCTCGACCTCGGAAGAACGCTTTCTTAAAGTCTCTTCCTTCGCGGCAAGACTGGATTCTTTTCTCTCCATTGCCTCAGATTTTTTGTCAAGGTTTTCCTCTTTGCTCAGTACGCGGCGCTCATAACGCTGGATCTCGGCTCTCCGTTCTCTGGTTTCCTTTTCAAGCTCGTTTTTCGCTTTTAAATTCTCTTCCTTCGCTTCCAGGAGAGCTTCTTTCTTCTTCGTCTCGGCGACCTTCAATGCTTCATCTATTATTTCTCTGGATTTTTCCTCTGCGCTTCCGATCTTACTCTCGTAACTTTTTTTATGGTGAGCCACAGCTATCTTCCAGGTAATAGGAGCCACAATAATTGCTGCTATCAACATGCTGATTATTGGTGACACAGGAGCACCTCCTTTATTTAGTTTTCATTGTACTAATTACAACACTTCAATTCTAAACTGTTTTATGCATTATGTCAAGTATAATGCCCGCATTCCGGGGACTTCTGTGCATCCCCACGAAGGTTGTCGAACTGCAGTCCGCGGGCTCTCTCAGCCTCTGAAAAGCAGCACTGCAGTTCCTGTTCACCGATCAAAAACAGCTTCTCACTCCCACTGTTTCATCGCACTGTTGATCGCGTCATAAGAAAAGCCTTTTCTCGCCAGGAACGCGTAGATCTTCTGACGCTTTGCCGGGTCCGGTTCCTCCGGATCGTAGTTTTTCTTTCTCAGCAGTCCGAGGATCTGGGCAGACTCGTCAACTTCCATATCCTCGAATATCATTTCCACCAGATCATCGCTGACACCTTTCTGGCGGAGATCAAATTTCATCTGGCGGATACTCTTTTTATGTCCGTTTTTCTCTACATACCGCCTTGCATAGTCCTCATCATCCAGATACCGGTAATGTTTCAGAAAAAGGATCGCATCTTCAACAGAGGCTGGCGAAAACTCCTGTTCCGCCAGCTTCTTACGCATCTCATTTTCTGTTTTTCCGGAAAACTGGAGATAGTAGAGTCCCTTATTTCGGGCTTCCCGAAACTCCTCCGGGATCGCCTCCCCATCTGCACCGGCATACATTTTCTGTTCCCGGTGTTCTTCCTGTATCCACTCTCTCATCCGTGTGTTTCCTGTATCTTTCTATCTACAGTTATTCTTCTCCCTGTTATTCAGAGAAGTCCCTGTACTGTCTGCAAGAACGATGTTTCTGACGTTCTGTGAAAGGTAACGCTGTTCCTGCTTTTTACTCGTCTGCCTCTGTCTCCGCAGCCAGTGTCTCCTCCGGAGCAGCCTCCGCAGCCATCTCACCCGGGACAACGTGCTGTGCTTCCAGTCCGTGGAGCTCTCTCACCTGGTTTTCGATCTCCTCACAGATCAGCGGATTCTGCAGCAGATAATTCTTTGCGTTTTCACGTCCCTGACCAATCTTCGCTCCCTTATACGCGTACCAGGAACCGCTCTTCTCGACGATATTTGCGTCGGCAGCCAGATCCAGGACATCGCCCTCTCGGGAAATTCCTTTTCCGAACATAATATCAAACTCAGCCTCTTTAAATGGCGGAGCAATCTTATTCTTTACAACTTTTACGCGGACGTGGTTTCCGATCACCTCGCCGCTCTGCTTTAAGGACTCGGTTCTTCTTACGTCAAGACGAACGGAAGAGTAGAACTTAAGGGCGCGTCCACCGGTAGTTGTCTCCGGGTTTCCGAACATAACGCCGACCTTCTCACGGAGCTGGTTGATAAAGATCACGATACAGTTTGTCTTGCTGATGATCGCGGTCAGTTTTCTTAAAGCCTGGGACATCAGGCGGGCCTGTAAGCCGACGTGGGAATCGCCCATATCGCCGTCGATCTCCGCCTTCGGAACAAGCGCCGCTACAGAGTCCACGATCACGATATCGACAGCACCGGAGCGCACCATTGTTTCCGTGATCTCCAGCGCCTGCTCGCCGTTATCCGGCTGGGAGATATAGAGGTTATCGATATCAACGCCGATATTTTTCGCGTATACCGGATCAAGTGCGTGCTCCGCGTCGATAAATCCAGCGATACCGCCGCGTTTCTGTACTTCCGCTACCATATGGAGAGCGACCGTCGTCTTACCACTGGACTCCGGCCCGTAGATCTCTACAACACGTCCCTTCGGGACTCCGCCGAGGCCGAGAGCGATATCAAGGCTCAGAGAACCGGTCGGAACTGTCTCGATATTCATATTGGCTCCGGAATCACCGAGCTTCATAACGGAACCTTTTCCATAAGCTTTTTCGATCTGTGTGAGAGCCGCGTCAAGGGCTTTTAATTTATCATCTTTATTCATATTCTTCCTCCAAGATCCGGCCCCGCAGCGTTCCCCGCGTCCCCGGACATCCAATAATCACTGATTTTTCAATCCGCATATTTCTTC